>SAMEA104315424__coassemble_548_pt1 | contig 27683 bp, 20 predicted proteins | sample SAMEA104315424__metabat2_high_PE_039 | metagenome-assembled genome bin SAMEA104315424 (sample SAMEA104315424) | gut metagenome | biome: Monkey gut; feature: monkey-associated habitat; material: faeces | place: China | collected 2013
TTTTATTCTTTTTTGATATTTATCTATATATTTATTGTTATCGTAAGTTATGCCACTTGATAGGGTTAAGAGTTTTTTTACACCTAAATCAATTCCGACGATGTTTTGGGGGTTAGGGGTGAGGAGTTTTTCATACATCTCATATAAGATGGACACATAGTATTTACCGGTTGGTTCCTTGGAGATAGTGGCATTTTTTATTTTGCCGTTGATGCGTTTTATATTTCTATATCCTCGAACTTTTACTAGGCCTAATTGGGGGAGCTTTAATTTTCTGGCTTTTAAGTTTAATTCTATATTGCAATATTCGCCTGTGTATGTGGCGGGGATATTATAACTATTTCTATTGTATTTGCTTTTAAACTTGGGATATCCGCTGGTTTTACTGAATTTTCTTTTGAAAGCATCATCTAAATTATATAGGGATTTGTGTATTACTATACTATCTACTTCTTGAAGAAATGGGGCCTCATACTTTAAAATATTGGTATAGTCTTTTATATTATTATAGGATGTGGTATAGCCGTTATTTATCATTTTATCTAGGTAATGATTGTACGCGTATCTACTACATCCGAAGATTTTATTTATTAATTCTGCTTGCCCCTCGTCGGGATATAATCTGAATTTGTATGCTCTAAACATCTGCCTCACCGCCTTATGGGTCAATGTTATCATAAGTTAGTAGCATTGTCAATATAAAATTGATAAAATTACTTAGTTTTTTTGATGGGAAAAGGGGGGAATTTTGAAAAAGAGCGAATTGTAAGTTGGATGAGGCGCTAATTGCGGGTAAAGAAAAAGCAGTCCCTTGATGATTGTGATTTATTGCTAGGACTGGTTTATTCTTCTTTAATTATTATTAAGAGTAATATTGTTAAGTATACTAATTAAGAGTATTGTTAAGAATATCGTTAAGAGTAAGATTTAAGAGTAATATTGTTAAGAGTACTAATTAAGATTTAAGATTAAGATTTAAGAATAAGATTTAAGAGTACTAATTAAGATTGCTAATTAAGAGGATCGCTAGGACTGGGTATTGTTTTTTACATACCAGACATTGTCGATGTTGACGCTTTGACTGCTTGGTTCGGGATTGGGTTTATCCATTTTGACGAGGACGGGGATTTTAAAGGCGTTTCCGAAAATCATACATACTCCGGGATTGAGGTTCTTTATTAGTTTTATTTCGTTATCGCTTACATCGGGGATGATGTCGCCGATAAATTTTAGGTCCTTGGGGTGGAACATTTTGAAGACGAGGAAGTTACTGCACTGGCTAACGGCGGTTTCGCTTAGTTCGAAGGGTCTTTGGCTTATGAGGCCGAGGAGGGCTCCGTATTTTCTTCCTTCTTTGGCTATTCTATCGAAAATGTTATAGCCGAGGATATGGACGTCTTCATCGTTTTGGACATAGCGGTGGGCTTCTTCGAGGATGATATGGAATGGGAGGGAACCGCGTTGTTTTTGGTTAGTGATGTAATCGAAGAGGAGACGGGAGTATATTTTGACGAGGGTTTTGGCGAAACGGTCGTCGACGTAGTTTATATTGAAGTTTACGACTTGGGCTTTATTGCCACTTCGGGAGGTTAAGAGGAGTTTTATGTAGTTATCGATATCGATATAGGTATCGTAATTGAAGTACTTGGCGTAGTTGCTACTGCAGAGGCTATTTAGTCTTATTTTGAGGATATTGGCATAGTCGAAGACTTTATCGCTAGTGAATATGCCTTCGCTCATTAGGGCGAATTCGAGGGCACTGGCGTAGTCGTCGATGGTATAGCGATAGGATCCGCTTGGTAAGATAAGGGGTATTTCGTAGTTGGTAAATGTATCTAGGTATTTGATTATTACTTCGACATCAGCGAACTTGTTTTCTTTATCGATATCGAGGCACTGTCTAATGCTTCTTACCCAACCGCCTTTGCTTAGTTTTATTTCGAGGTTTATGTCCTCGGTGCCGAACTTGGTTAATATGGTTATGATTTGGTTACGGGTTTGGCTTACGTTTTTACTGGCGTATATGATATCGAGGATACTTTTGGAGAGGATACTGTTTTTGTACTCGTTTACGCCGGTGGTATTACTACTGAAATAGTTTACGTATTTGAGGGCTTTATCTATTATAGGGATTTGGCGGGGGTCGGTTACGTTTAGTAGTAGAGCGATATCGTCGGCGTTTAGGAGCCAGAATGGTATGTATAGTTGTTCGTTATCGGTATCGTTTTGGTTAGTGGTATATATTTTATAGTTGATGTTTTCGTTACTCATTCCGATATCACGGAAGGCTTGTTGGTATTCTCCGTAGGCGTCAAAGAGAAAGATATTGGTTCGAAATGGTAAGTATTTGGCATCGTAGAAGATGCTTTGGATTATTTTGGCAACGGAATAGCTTTTGCCGGATCCGGTATTGCCGAGGATAGCGAAGTGATTGGAGAAGAAGTTATTGATATTCATATTTATATTATAGTTATTATATATATAGCTTGTTCCGAGGGTTACGTAGTTGTCTTTCTCGTTTACGGAATATATGATATCTAGTTCTTCTTTGGTTATTAATCTTACTTCACTATTAAAGGGCGGAGTTATGATACTTCCGTATATGAACTTTCCGTTATCTATGAGGCCTACTAGTTTTATGGTTAAAAACTGGGTATCTACTTCTATAATGGTGCCCACGATAGTGCCACCAAATAGAACATACTTTCCATTTAGGTTATTTGTTTCATATATATTTATATTTAGTTTTACTGTTACGTGAGTGTCTTCCACTCTAATTATATTACCAAGCATATTAGTCTCCTTTCTATGGGTCAAGGGAGTACTTCTTCCCTGCCCTATTCTATGAGCAATCACTACATCCTAGGGTAAATGGATTATCAAATGATCCATCCCCTCCTGTTACATAGACACTAGATTTGAGATAGAAGGTGGGGCGGACGGAATAAGGATCGTCCGAAATGACGTAGTCCGTGAGGCCAAGGTACACGCGCCACACGCGATCCGCATAAGAGGCATTAGGGGTTAGAGTCCACTCGTAGCCTTTATAGAGCCAGTTCTTATTTCCAAAGTAACTAGTACCCTGGGTAGTGGTATCGGAGCTGGTATAATAACTACTAGCGTATAAGTAATCACTTAGATACATTAAACCTATCTTAGCATCAGTAGTAGTACTATAAGCACCAGAATTAGCCCCCGTACAAGAGTTTCCTCCTCTTTCACAGAGATACCAGTTCTGTTTACTTTGGCTAGTTCCACTTCCGTAGAGATACCAAGTAGCCGTTTCTATATATCCTCTTAAACTCTCATCAATACCATAGCCTACTATTTGCGAGCAACTATTAGTTCGATAGCTATCATAACTATAATAGTAGGTCCAATAAGTACAGGGTCCATAAGTGCTAGTAGTATCGGTCTTATTATAAAAGTATTCATTTAAAAGAACATTTAGATTAGCTTTTGATTTGGTGGCTTTTCCTGTCCAATCATTAGCATATCCGGAATATGAACCATAAGCGTTAGAATAATTATATACACCCCAACTATATCCTCCAAGGAAACGTGATCTTATTAACTTAACCATTTCCCCACTTTTACCGTGACTATTACTATCAAAGACACCTATTATTCTATACATATCATTATTAAACTTAACATAGTTATTTACTTCGGCTCCTATATATCTATATTCGTGACTATTAGTATAGTATACTCCACTAGCTCCGGCACTCCAACTACTACCTTTATTTAAGGCTTTAACGGTATCGACAAGAGTAGTGCCGACGGCATAACTCTTTTTAGAGTTAAAGCCTATTACTATTATAGTAATACTTACTAATAATATAGATACTATTATAATAATTTTCTTTTTACTCACTAATATCACTCCTTTCTGTTACTCTATTATATACGGATTAGCAAAGGTTCCATCTCCACCCGATATAGAGACAGTAGATTTTAGATAGAAGCTGGGGCGGGCGGAAGAAGGAGCGTCCGAAAAGACGAAGGACAAGTAGCCGGTGTCCACGTACCACACGCGACTCGCATCAGAGACATAAGGGGTTATGGTCCACTCATTGCCTTTATAGAGCCAGTTCTTATTTGCAACGTCTCTAGTATCCTGGATAGTTGTATCAGAACTTGTATAAAGACTACTAGCGTATAAGTAATCACTTGGATACATTAATCCTATCTTAGCATCAGTAGTAGTACTATAAGCCCCAGAATTAGCCCCTGTACAGGAGTTTCCACCTCTTTCACAGATGTACCAGTTCTGTTTGCTTTGATTACTGCCACTTCCATAGAGATACCAAGTAGTTGTTTCAATAGAGTTTAAGGCACTACTATCTATACCATAGCCGACTATATCCGAACAATCATTAGTTCTATTATCGCCACCATATAGGAAATAAGTCCAATTGGAACAAGTTCCATAAGTACTACTAGTATTAGTACTATTTAAAAAGTATTCATTTAATAAGACATTTAGATTTGCTTTTATTCCCGTAGTAGTTCCTGTCCAGTCATTTTTTTCACCAGAATAAGTACCGGAAGTGTTAGAACTATTATATATTCCCCAAGTAAAAGCTCCGAGCGGATTTGCCATTATTAACTTAACGAGATACTGCCCTGTTTTACCGTGACTATTTTCATCAAAGACACCTATTATCTGATACATATCGTTATTAAACCAAACATAGTTATTGGGATCAGCTCCTACATATCTATAATCGTGATATTTAGTAGTACCGTCAGAGGCAGTATAGCTATTAGTTGCATAGAGGCCCTCGGCACCAGCTTTCCACTCATTACCTTTACTTTGTGACATTATTAGTTTAACAGCATTTTGTTTTAGATTTATTGGTTTTTTATATTTATATCTATTACCGGAATTATCTTCTAATATATATATGGCAGTAGTTGGTTCAGTTATACCAGCGGTTGTAGCTGGCTTTACTAAGACTATCTTACAACCTGCTCCATTATCTTTACAAGTAACTTGGGATTTTAAATTTATATTCTCTCCTTCAGCTATGGATATGGCACTTGTATCTATACTAGGTATAGTACTTGCTTTAACAGTAGAGGTTATTCTTGCATATCCGTCTCCGGAGTGGCCTGTAACAGTACTACCACTATTATCTGTAAAGGATTGATCACCTGCTATAGTAGAGGCATTTGTTAAGTAATAGCTACTATTTAAAAGGCATCCTGATGGATAACTTGATGCTGTTCCAGATGTATACACGTATCCAGAACCACCGCCACCTCCACGATCATCATCTCCTGAACCATCTGGAACAGTTCCGGAACCGCCATACCAGCCTCCTCCTCCTGCTCCTCCATAACCACTGCTTAAATAAACTCCGCCTCCACCAAATCCAAATCCTCCAGCATAATTTGCTGTAGTATTAGAATTTAATCCTGAAGTTGTTTGCGTAGTTATTGTATATGAAGTTGAATATCCAGAATATGTTTGTGTTCCACCTTTTCCGCAATAATTAGAGTTTGCTGTGTAACTTTCAGACGAAGACCCTCCAGATGTTCCACCTCCATACATTCCTTTTTTAGAGGTTGCTCCATCAGAACCACCACCACCAGCAACTATTACTCTTGCATATAGTGAATCAGTTCCTAGTCTTATATCAGAGGCTCCGCCTCCACCTTTATGTGTATGTCTATAACCTCCACCATTAAATCCACCACTGCATATACTCGAAGTACATGTTCCAGAATTACCAGATCCTCCAACATAAACATAAGCTTTTGTTGTTTCAGTTAAAGTTAGTGTTCCGTAAGAATATCCACCTTTTCCTGCATAAGTTGCACTATTTCGATATCCTCCTTCAGCACCCCATACTTCTAGTTTATGGGTTCCTGCTTTAAGAGTAACAGTTTGTACGGATCCTGTATAACTATAATCTGTTGTAGTAGTCTTGGTTTCTCCGGCATCTCCACTGGGTTCATTTCCGGTATTAAAGGTTTCTGTTATTAGTGTTTTACCTTCTGTTAAACCTAGTTCGTTACTATCACTACCGGCAACACCTATATTTAGGGTTATTTCACTACTGGAATTGTTTACTACTAATAGTTCTACGGGTAAGATAGAACCATTAGTAATACTACCGCTAGTAGCGTTTTCACTCCAATCTATCTTATATATACCTATATCGTCGGTTTTAGTACTAGGAGATAGCATTTCATAGAATACTCCATAGTATATACTTCCTCCAGTATCGTTATTTACGTTAACCATTACACTGGCATTGGAGCCAGCGGGAACAGTTATTTTTTTATACTCGTATATTTTAAGAGTGGTTTCGATATTGGTAGCGGCTTTCATAGTTACTATATCTTTACTGGTTGTTTTTTCAAGGGAGAATAAGGCAAAAGAGGAATACATACATAGTGATAATATTCCTACAATTATTACTATTAGTAAGTAACTTTCTTTTATTATATATTTATTTTTCATATAGGGTTCCTCCTACTCTTTACTCTAATATTATTTTAGCATATCTTAGTTTAGATTTCAATAGGTTTAGAGAAAAAAATATATACCTAGTAGGATGGTAAATGTTCCTATGAAAAGGAAAATTTTAGAAAAATCCTTTACACAGGAACAAATAGATGATATAATGTTCCTATAAGAAGGAAAATTCCCTTACAGGAGGAACATTATGGATTACGAAAATAAAGTGATTAATTATATGAAAAGTAATAGTGATACAATAACAATTGAAGAGATAAATCAGTTAAATATTCCTAGAATAACTTTAACAAGATTAATTGATAAGAAATTGATTGAGAGAGTTAAAACTGGTTTATATGTTTTAAAAGATTGTTGGGGAGATGAATATTTTAATTTAATTTATAGTAATAACTATGCTGTTTATTCTCATTTAACTTCTTTATATTTTAATGATTTATGTGAGCGAGTTCCAATGGAATATGATATTACGGTCAAAAAAAATTATGGTGGCTCTTTGAGAAACGAAGAAAAAGTTAAATTATACTACGTTTCTGATGAGCAATATGAATTGGGGTTAATTCACATCAAAAGTCCCCAAGGAAGGGTTATAAGGTGTTATGATGTAGAGAGATGTCTTTGTGATTTAATTAAATGTAAAGATGAAATATATTTAGAATATTTAAAATATGCCTTTAATGAATACTACAAAGTTCAAAAAAGAGATACTAAAAAGTTATATGAATATGCTAAGAAATTAAATATATATAATAAGGTTAAGGAATTTATGGAGGTGTTTATATAATGAATATTACAAGTATTAAAACAAAAATAAATAATAAAGCAAAAAAGTTTAATTTATCGCCACAAGATTTAATGCAAATGTATTTTTTTGAGCGAATACTATATAGAATTTCAATAAGTGAATATAAACATAATTTTATTATTAAGGGTGGACTGCTACTATCATCAATGTTTGAAGATGAAAGTAGAACTACACAAGATATGGATACTATGCTTAAAGGAATAGAAGTAAGCGAAGAAACTCTAAGGAAAGTTCTGGAAAATATTTTAAAAATAGAAACCGAGGATGACATAACTTTTGAAATACTTAATTTTAGAAAAATTAGAGAAGAAGATTTATATGGTGGATATAGGGTATCAATAAGAGCTTACGTAGACACATTAGTTGTTAATTTAAAAATAGATATAACAACCGGTGACCCGATAGTTCCGAAAGAAATCGAATATAGTTATAAGTGTTTAATAGATGATAAAACTATTAAAATAATGGCTTTTAGTAAATATAGTGTCATAGCAGAGAAATTTCAAACATTAATAGAAACCTTAGAGACAGATACTAGGGCAAAAGATTTTTACGATATTTATAAATTAATGACTTATAATATTGATAAGGATAAGTTATATAAAGCAATATATGATACATTCAAAAGAAGAGATACTTTAAGTTTATTAGAGGATTTAGATGATAGGTTTACTATAATTAAAGAAAGTTTGGCATTACGTGAATACTGGGGTAATTATCAAAGAAAAAATTATTATGCTAAAAATGTTAGTTATGAAGATTTTGTTGGTTCTATAAACAATATTATTAATATTATTATTTCTGAAAAACAACTTGTTTAAAATTATTATCAACTAACACTTCTATATTATTTCCTTTACAAGTGTAAAAGTAAATGTTCCTATGAAAAGGATAATTTTAAAAAAATCCTTCTTGTAGGAACAATATAATATTTAATATTATTATTTACGAGTGTAAAGTTTTTAAATATTCTTTATACTTTTTTTGAATTTTTTTATTCTTATCTATTTTTTTACAAAGTTTTGTTATTTTCTCACTATCAGCTTTATACTTCTCTAATATTTCATCAGTAAACACTATATTATTTATATCTTTTTTCATATAGACCTCCTAACAATTTATTTATAGTATAGCATAATATAATGAAAAAGAGAACCTCAGTTCCCTTTATTATATTTCTTCTTGTTCTCTTGTTGTTCTATTATAGTAATAGATACCATAACCTAGAGCACCTAGTCCGATAAACCATATAAAGCCCATTGCTACTCCTCCTGTTTTTGGAGTATATATTACATTGATTACAACATCTTCATCTGGCATTGTTCCTCTTACAACGTCTTTATCTGGTGAATATCCACTTATACTTGGTGATGTTACATCGTATTTACTTCCTGATGCTAATGTTTCACTATGATCATCAGCAGCTTTCTTTCCACCTACTTCGTCATACCAGTATCTAATTGTTAGAGTTGGATTTTTAACTTCTGGTTGTTGTTGAGTATCACATACATTAAATGTTACTTTGTATAATAGTGGTGCATAAAGTACTGGATGTTCTTGTCCGTCTTTGCCTGTTACATTAACTGCATTTCCTTTAATGCTATTGAAAGCACTGCTAGAGTAACTTCTTTTAATTTGAATTTTTGCATAAACTTTATTACCAGATACTTCATAATCAGATCTTGCTATTTGAGATATGCTATCACTAAAACTTGCACTTTGCATTTGTGCTGGGTCATTTGGTAAAGCTCTATCCATATCTGTATCAGTACCATTTGACCACTTTCCGTGGTTTACGTACAATTTTCCATCAGTAAGCGTTGAGCCTGTTCCGTTATTTTTTACTATTTGCCAAAATCTAAGTGAGCCACTCGTGTCAGACGTTTTAAGTGTATTTTCAATATCAACTACTTCTTCTTTTTTTACACTTACTTCTGCATCTTCTGACACTCCTAATCTTGATAAATTAATTTCAAATGAGCCACTACCTAAACAATTACCATCTTTAATTCCACCTGCTGATGAACAAGCCGTATAATCCCACGGATCTTCTGTTGCGAGATGCTGTTCTATGTTACTAACCCATTGTTGGTCTGCAAACATAAGATATGCTTCTTTTTCTGTACATACTTTGTCACTAACCCCTGCTGATACTTCTTTAGGGTTATATACAAATACACATAGTGTTAGGACTAGTATTACACTAAATACTCCTAAAATCTTCTTTTTCATTATCTTTTCATCCTTTCTTTGGGTACTACCCTTCTACAATAATAAGGATATCATAAAAGATATTTTTTTGCAATATATTTTTGGAAATTAATTGTTTTTTTGTTTTTTTCGTGTTATACTTCTATTATAGAATAAGGAGGATATGTATATGAGTGAGAAACTTAATTTTTTAAAGAAATATGGTGTTGATGTGGAAACGGGAATACAGAACACTATGGATGAGGAGACTTACAACGAGATTCTTGATGATTATTTTAAGGAGATACCTAATAATATTAATAAGCTTGGTAATTATAAGGTGCAGGGGGATATGGCCAATTATGCTATTTTAGTGCACGCTTTGAAGAGTAATTCGAGAACGCTTGGTTTCGGGGCCTTTGGGGAACTTTGCTATAAACACGAAATGGAGAGTAAGGCTGGTAATATTGATTTTATTAATAGTGACTTTAATAACTTAGTTACTAATGCTCAAAATGTGTATGCTATTATTAGGGCATACAAGGCGTTATAGGGGGGTTTTATGGGTAATAATAATACTATTCTTTATTTACTACAGAACTTTCTTCTAACTAGGTTTGAGAATGCTTATATTATTGATATTATTAGTGATAAGACTTATATTTATAGTTATGTTAATAATAGTATTGTTAATAAGAGTAATACGACCTACTCTAGTTTTATTACGGAACTTAGTAATAGTTTAAGTAGTGAGGATTTGAATAATTTAACGAGTAATTTATCTATTCAGAAGCTTGAAGAGTGTTTTTATAGTGGTAAGAAGAGGGTTAATTTGGTTATTAATAAGGGGGGCAGTAATTATCTTTTGGATATTTCTTTGGTTAACTTTAATGGTAATAAGCTTATTATGGTTATAGAGAATTTATATGATGATAAGGCTCTTATTAATAATGGTAATAATAGTGGTAAGGAAGATATTAGGATGCAGAGTATGATTGATAATATATCGGACTCACTTCTTAAGATTTATAATGTTTTTAGTAATAATAAGAATAATCCGGAAGTTAATAATATTGGTAATTATATTAATACGATTTTATCGGATATTACTAATAATTATCCGGAGTTTAATAAGAGTTTTAAAGAGAATGCAATTAGTGTTAGTAGTATGGGAACCCCTACTCTTCTAATTGTTGATGATGATATGATTACGAGAAATATTTTAAAGAAGATTTTTAATGACCAGTATAAGATTGTGATGGCGACGAATGGTGAAGAGGCTATTAGCATATTAGAGGATAATAGTAATAGGAATATGTTTGAGAGTAGAGATAATATTGTGGGTATTTTCCTTGACCTTGTTATGCCGGTTATGGATGGGTTCGGAGTGCTTGATTATCTTAATAGGAATAATTATCTTTCTAAGATACCGGTAGCTATTATTAGTGGAGACTATTCTAAGGAAACGAGGGATAGGGTTTATGGTTATCATATTGCGGATATGTTAGAGAAGCCGTTTAATACGGAGATTATTAAGCACAGGATTAATAATTTGGTTAATTTGTATAAATCTAGTAACTCGCTTAATGAGATGATTCTTAATCAGTATGCGGATCTTAAAAATGTTATTGATACTATTATTAGTGCTTATAAGTATGACTATGCTAATAATATTGAGATGATAAAGAAGTACACACTTATTATTGGGACAGATGTTATGAATAATTATAAGGAATATAATTTGGATGAACAAAAGATTGATATGATCGCGGAAGCTAGCAGTTATTATGACATTGGGTACTACGCTATTCCGAGGGTGATTTACAGTAAGGATACTAATTTCACGAAGGAGGAAGCGGACATTGTGAAGAATTATCCGATTATTGGCTCGAAGATTGTTAAGTACGGGCTTAAGAATATGGGCGACAATGTTTTTGCGGAGTATGCGTACGAGATTACGAGGTATTATCACGAGAGGTATGATGGTACGGGCTATCCGGAAGGGTTAAGGGGGGATGCGATTCCGATTAGTGCGAGTATTGTGGCTCTTAGTGCTTTATTTAATAATTTTGTGAGAACGTATAATAATGGTGAGGATATTAAAGTAGCAATTTGCAGACTTAGTGGAAGCAAGTTTAATCCCAAGATTATAGAGAGTTTTAAGCGGGTTTTTGATAAGTTAATTAGTGCTAGTAATGGGGAATGATATTATGTTTAATAGTATATCTATTCAGATTTGTAGTTTAGTTTATGTGGTTATGCTTATCGTGGTTTATCTTTACAAGCGGAAGTATAATTCACTGGAAAATGGGATTTACAAGGTTATGCTTATTAATACGTTGTTTATTTTGATACTGGATTTGATGAGTATTTTTACGATTAAGAATTATGTGGATTATACTTTTATTAATGGGGTTTTTACGAGGGGATTTTTGATTTTGGTGGGGTTTTGGTTTGGGTTATTTCTTCTTTATACGATGGTGTGCGAGTACAAGGAGAACTTTAAGGGGTTTAAAGAGGCGTTAAGGAAGACGAAAGGTGTCAAGGTATGGCTTGGTATGATGGTTTTGATGATAGCGGGCATTGTTTATCTTCCGGCTGGGTACTCGGTTAATAGTATTTATATGTATGGAGAGGCGTTTAATTTTACTTATTATGCTAGTGTTGTTATGAGTGCAATTAGTTTGGTAATTCTCACGGTTAACAGAAAGAGGATTGCGGGAAACAGATGGATACCGATGATGTTATTTTTGTTTAGTCTGCTAATTGTTTTTTCGGTACAGTTTCTATGTCAAAATCTGCTTATTATTAGTAGTGGTATTGCAGTTGTGACGGTGTTTATGTATTTTATTTTGGTTAATCCTGACATTCGGTACATCGATGAACTTAATGCCCTTAGGGAAGAAGCTGAAAGTGCAAACAAGGCAAAGACGGACTTTCTTGCTAGTATGAGTCACGAGATTAGGACGCCGATGAATGCGATTATTGGGCTGACGGACTCGGCTCTTACGAATGAACTGCCGGACAGTGTTAGGGAGGATATTAAGAATATTAATAACGCGGGGCAGATTTTGTTGGAGATTATTAATAATATTTTGGATATTTCGAAGATTGAGGAGGGCAAGATGGAGCTTTCTTGTAGTACCTACTCGATTAGTAATATTGTGCTAGAGCTTGCGAATATTGTGAAGGTTAGGATTGGGGATAAGCCGATTAGGTTTAATATGAGTATTGACCCGAATATTCCGAGGAAGCTTTATGGGGATGAGACGAAGATTTTTCAGATTTGTCTTAATATTCTGAATAATGCGGCTAAGTATACGGATAAGGGGGAGATTGATTTTCGGGTTAGTTCGCGGGTAAGTGGCGATGATTGTGTGCTTACTTTTCGGGTTAGTGATACTGGTAAGGGGATTAAGAAAGAGGATTATGATAAGCTCTTTACGAAGTTCCAGAGGCTGGATAAGGAAGTTAATCAGACGATTGAAGGCACGGGTCTGGGGCTGGTTATCACGAAGGAAATGGTTGAGCTTATGGGGGGTAAGATTGGTTTTAGTAGCGAATATGGTAAGGGTTCGGTGTTTACGGTTAGTATTCCCCAGAGGGTTATGGACCACGCGATTGTGGGAGTTATTAATAGTTTGGACTTGAAAGAGAAAGAGGTTAATTACTTTAATGGGGCGAGGTTCAAAATTCTTATTGTTGATGATAATAAGCTTAATTTGAAGGTGGCGGAGAAGCTGATGAGGCCGTATAATTTCCAGATTACGACGGTTACGAGTGGGCTGGCTTGTCTTAATTACACGAAGAAGAATAAGTATGATTTGATATTTTTGGATCATATGATGCCGGAGATGGATGGTATTCAGACGATGAGGTATTTGAAGCAGAGGGTGGATTTTGTTAATACGCCGATTGTGGCCTTGACGGCGAATGCGATTAGTGGTATGAAGGAGATGTATCTTAAGGAGGGGTTTGATGATTATCTCTCGAAGCCGATTGATCAGGTTAAGCTTAATGAGATTTTGCGAAAGTATTTGCTTAAGGACGGGGGTAATGGAGAGATGAATGGAAATGGGGATGGAACGGGAATTGGAATGAGGAATGGAACGGAAACGGGAATTGAGAATGGAACTGGAATGGGAAATGGAAAAGGAATTGGGAATGGAATATAGGGGTATAATTATAAATTGGGAATAAGGATTAAGAGATAACCACCTCGGAGAGGGTGGTTTTTGATTGTTAACTCCAAAAAAGTTGGTTTGGGATTGACTTTTTAGGAGTTATAAATTTTTGGTTAGGTTTTTAATTATCTAAATAATAAATTATATCCCCTACTCTTTTTATTATTTGAAATTTGCAAGAAGTCCTTGCAAAATTTAAAGTCGAACTTTTGTTATCTATTTATAGTCCCGTAGGGCCAAAGAAAAAATTTTTTTATTATAATTAATGACTTTTGGGAATTTTTTTGATACAATTTAGATATGTGAAGGAGTTGATAAAATGATAGATAACAATGATTATTTCAAGCTTTTGGAGGAAGTCAAGGGCGAGCTTGTTAGTGCAAGGCGGGAGGCAGTCGAGAGTGTTAACAGGTCCTTGATACTTATGTATTATAAGATTGGGCAGATGCTTTTGGAAAATAATAAGTATGGGGCGACTTTTATTGATAATTTAGCTAAGGATTTGAAAATGGCGTTTCCGAGTGTTAAAGGTATGTCAGCGAGAAATTTGCGATATATGCAGAAATTTGCTAAGGAATATGGGGATATTAACTTTTTGCAAGAAGTCCTTGCAAAATTATCGTGGAACCATAATCAAATGTTACTTGACAAGGTAAAGGACGAGAAAAAGCGAAAGTGGTATGCAGAAAAGGCAGTTATTAATGGCTGGTCGACAACAGTTCTGGCTCATCAAATTAAACTTAATCTTTATGAAAGACAGGCTGTACTTGAAAATAAGACGGAAAATTATAAAGATACTTTACCGCTAGAAATTAGTGATAAGGCAAGGGAGATGCTTAAGGATCCGTATATTTTTGATTTTTTATCGTTACGAGAAGATATGAAAGAACTGGAAATTGAGAAAGAACTTACTTCTAATATTACTAAGCTTTTACTAGAACTTGGTAATGGGTTTGCTTTTGTAGGTAGACAGTATCATATTGAAGTTGGAGATAAGGATTATTATTTGGATTTGTTATTTTATAATTTGAAGGTTAAGAGTTATGTAGTGGTGGAACTTAAGGCTACAGAGTTTAAACCTGAGTATGCAGGAAAGCTTAATTTTTATCTTTCGGCAGTTGATAGGTATATTAAGAGTGATACTGACAATCCTACTTTTGGTATTCTTTTATGCAGAGAAAAGGATAAGATTACAGCGGAACTATCACTAAAGGATATTAATAAGCCGATTGGGGTTAGTGAATATAAATTGCTTGAGGATTTGCCTGATTATTTGAATAATACTTTGCCTAATATTAGTGATATTGAGAAAAGATTAGAGAATAGTAAAGGTAGTTTAAGCAATCAGAGCAAGCGTGATAGTTAAGATAATTAGAATAATAATACTGGAATAATGACAGAATGATTGCTAGAATTAACATAAGGTGCTAAGGGAAACTAAATAATTTCTACTTAGCTTTTTTTTATAGTATTTGAAATTTGCAAGAAGTCCTTGCAAAATTTAAAATCGGACTTTTGTTCTTTATTTATAGTCCCGTAGGGCCAAAGAAAAAAAAGAAGATGATTAGTCTTCCTTGATAATTTCGTAGATTAATTTGTAATCGGGCTCCTTGTTTGGAGTGATTTGGAACACGCGGTCAGCAACATCGATGTGCTCTTTTCCGGTATGGAGGCGGAGGATTACATCGTTCTGGTGAATGGGGTCGTTGGGGTGTTTTAGGACTTCAATGCCGGCAGTGTAGTCGATTTGGTCCTCTTTGTTCAGGCGGCCACTACCGAGGTGCATAGATAATTTGCCAAGTTCGTGGGCGTCGAGGTGGGTTAGGTATCCGGTTTTATTGGCGAGGACGTCGAAGGTGTAATTGCTTATGGGAAAGTTCTCAATGTCGGCGTTTTGGTATTTGATATATTCGAGGAATTTTATATAGGCACGGCCATTTTCAAAGTTGGTTTGAACAAGACGCCCTGCCTCGATAGTTGGTATTTCAAGGCCTAGAGCAACCATTTCCGTAGCAAGATTTAGGCAAAGAGTGGTGAGGTTAGAGGTTTTGTGATTTTTAAGAATGTCGATGGCCTCTTCTACTTCGAGAGTATTGCCTATATTTTGACCAAGAGGAACGTCCATATTGGTAAGGAGGCAGACTACTTTGATATTGTAGCTTTTTCCTATCTTTATCATTAGGTGGGCGAGTTTGCGGGCAGATTCTATATTATGAATGAGGGCACCAGTTCCTACTTTTATATCGAGGACGAGTTTTTTTACACCAAGGGCAATTTTTTTACTCATAATGGATGAGGCAATAAGAGGGATAGATTCGACGGTGCCAGTTACATCTCTTAGGGCGTAAATTTTTTTATCGGCAATAGCAACGTCTTCGGTTTGACTAGTTATGGAAAAGCCAATTTTATTTACCATATCTAAAAATTCATCTAAGGTCTGATTTACTTTTAACCCCGGTATGGCTTCTAGCTTATCAATTGTTCCACCAGTATAGCCTAGTCCACGGCCACTCATTTTGGCAACTTTTACTCCACAAGATGCTACTAGGGGGGAGATTATGAGGGTAGTTTTATCCCCTACTCCACCAGTTGAGTGTTTGTCGACTACGTTATCACCAAGACTATTTAGGTCAAGGACTTTGCTAGCTCCGACCATTGCTTTTGTTAGGTTAATGGTTTCTTTTTCGGTCATTCCATTTAGGACAATGGCCATTAAAAGAGAACTCATTTGGTAGTCTTTGATGTCCTCACTTAGGTAATTTTTAATGACATAGTTTAGTTCATCATAGGTTAATTCGCCTTTATTTTTTTTCTTGGTTATTATATCTATTATATTCATACTAACCTCTTCTTTCTTTTTATTCTTCTTTTTTCTTTTTAATTTTTTGATAAAATTTCTTCTTTATAGGTTGAGGTAAATAGTTCTTTTTCGTTATTTTCTTCTTCAGTATAGTTTATTTTTGGTAAGTCTTCTTTGCAAGAAAGGCCGAAGTAGTCTAAAAAGTCATCTGTTGTTTTATATAGTATGGGTCTTCCGGGGGCGTCGGACTTACCAGCTTCTTTAATGAGGCCTTTAGCAACTAGTCTTCTTAGAACGAAAGTGGATTCTACTCCACGCATTTCATCGATGGTCACTCTGGTTATGGGTTCATTATAGGCTATGATAGCAAGAACCTCGAGAGCGGCCCCCGATAGGGCATAACCGGTAGGACTATCTAAAAGTCGTTGATAGTATTCTTTGTGTTCAGGGCGAGTTGTTAATTTGAAAGTGTTGCCGAGGTAATTTATGCGTAGTCCGCGGTTTTCTTTTTCGTAATTTATTTTTAGCTCGTATACTAATTTTTTGGCCTCTTCTTCGGTTATTCCGAGGACATTTTTGACTTCTTCGAGGGTCAGTCCTTGGTCTCCTTGCACGTAGAGAAGGCCTTCTAATATTCCTAACATTTGTCATCACTCATTTCTAGTATTATATCGGAAAAATTTTCTTTTTGGCTTACTTCGATGGTACCTTCTTTTATCATATCGAGGATGGAGAGGAAGGTTACAACTATGTAGGGTTTATTGTATATTTCAAAGAGGGAGGTAAAGGTTACGGTTCCTTTTTCTTTGAGGGTTTTGAGAATACTTATTTTTCTTTCTTTAATGCTGTACTCTTTGGTTGTTACCTTAGTTGTAAGGGGTTTCTCGGCATCTTTTCTTTGGAGAAAGGTATTCATCGCCTTTACTAGGTCTTCGATATTGCCGGTTCCTAGTAGAGAAGTTTCTTCGATATAGTTTTTTATTTTTTCAGGGGATTTGATGTATATTTCTTTGCGTTTTTGTTCTTTATCTTTGAAGAATGGAGCTAGTTCTTTATACTTTTGGTACTCTACTAGCTTATTTATAAGGGCCTCTTTTGAGACTTCTTCTTCATCTTCGCCTTCTTCTTTTGGCTTTTGGGGTAAGAGCGAGGCGGATTTTATTTCCATTAGTTCGGCAGCCATTACAAGATAGCTGGAGGCTACTTCGATGTTTAATTCTTCCATTTTATGGATATAGTCTAGGTAGTCTTGGGTTATTTTGGTTATGGATATGTCATAGATATCGATGTTGTCTTTTTTTATTAGATGTAATAAGAGGTCAAGGGGGCCCTCAAACTTATTTATTTTTATATTATAGGTATTTTTATCTATGACTTCCTTCTGCATTTCTATCTTACTCCTCTTAAGTTAATTATAGCAGATTGGGGGTTAATTGTAAATATTTTTTGTTTAATTTGGAAATTCGTAAGGGCTATATGGCTGTGAGGGCTATTTGCAGTTTTTCTTTTTCTACACAACTTTTTATGCAGTTTTTGAATTTTGGTAATATTTTATGTACAGTTTTGGAAAAATCGTAAAAAAGGCAAGCTACATACTAGCACTTGCACTTTTGGTAAAAGTTAGGGATGATATAATGGAACTTTCCATATAGGTACATCCATAGTCATCATTTAAAATTATTTCGGAACTTACTTTATATATATTTCCTTCATATAGAGCTAAATATGTATATTTATCTGTACCATTATTTCCAATACTACGAGTATAACTCCAAAGATAGTCATTTATTTTATCACTAAGTATAGCACTATTTTCGTTATATGAGGGGTCACTTTTTATGTATTCGTCAATACTCTTAGCATCAGTTGGTAAGGAAGTTACCGTAAACCTACAGTTGCTTTTATCGGTATAGTACTTCCCTACTATACCATTTGTTGTTTGCTGAGTAATTACTTTATTGGGGAACTCAACTTGTAGTTTATCTATTGTCTTTGTAGTTGTACTCCCTACTCCTTGGTAATCCATTTCTTCTTTAACTTCATATAGAGCTCTACTCATTGTATTTACATAGGTTTCATATACGGCAACTATAAATGCTAAGGCAAATAGTGCTACCCAAAATAGGACAACGGGAAGAAGGGATGTTTCTCCTTTTTTGGTACATATTCGAGCTAAGGAATTTACATCTCTATCGGGATTTTGTTCCTTTATTTTATTTACTTTCTTTTCAGCATATTCGACATATTTTTCTTTAAATTTAAGACCGGCTACGACATCTACAACTAAGGCTATTATTCTAAGAATATAGTATGTGGTATCTCCTTCATTAGATGGAAATATCTTGACTAGAGCATAACTTATTCCAAACCAAATAATGGCTATTAAGTATATTTTTCTATATAATAAATAGAAGGGTCCGAAAAGAAAGGCTGGAAAGGAAAAGCCTCCACTACATATTTTGTCGGCGCTTTTTCCTATATAGCTATCTACAAGGAGATTGTTTGTTTCGTATTCTTCGTATCTTTCATAGGGCCTACTGTTACTTACATCTAAGTTAGTTTGATTATTTATGTTTGGTATTGTACCTCCGGTTGTAAAACTTGGTATTTGATTATTATTGGTATTATTAAAGTTATTTATATTGTTATTATTTGTATAATTTTGATTATTGCTAAAAGTATTTAGATTATTATTTGCTTGATAGTTACCAAAACTATTATAATTATTATTAGGATTAAACCCATTATTACCTTGATTATAGTTATTATTAGGATTACCCGCTATAAAGCTGTATCCACAATATTTACAAAAGTTTTCCCCTGAACTTATTATATTTCCACATTTAGGACAGTTCATATTTTCCTCCACTTCTTCTATCTAAATTTATTATATCATACTTTTGGGATTATCAGTCATAAAGTTGAACAGAATTATAATAAAAAGAAACTGCTTTGTTTCAGTTTCTCTGTTCTTACCCCCGTAGGGCAATATTAATTTTCAATCATATCTTTTTTGATATAGCTACTTAGAAGTTTATTTTTGGCAATAAAGGAGCCGTTACTTTGTTTATCCATAACTTTTATGTCGGTTAGTTTGATAGTTTTGTGCTCTTTTTCGGTAATGAGAACGATTTCCGACTTGGGATTTTCAATATATGTACTTATGATTTTGGATGGATTGGACTTGATTTCTTTCATTAGAAGGCTGCCTCTTTTAGCACGGGTGGTCTTTTCGAGTTCTTCTAGTTTAAGTCTTTTTCCGGTTCCTTTATCAGTTAAAATGGTTATGTATTCGGCATCATCAAAGAGGGCCCCAGATACTACATAGTCATCTTTGAGATTTATGGATTTTACGCCTGCTGCACGGATACCGATTACAGGAATTTCCTCCGTACTATACCATAATCCATAACCGTTATGAGTTGCTATAAAGATATTTTCTTTATTTGTTATATCTACACTTACAACCTCATCGCCATCTTTTAAGTTCATCATACTTAGTGGTTTGGAATATCTTTGTACGGCAAAATCTTTTAGTTTAGTTCTTTTAGCCATTCCGTTTTTGGTAAAGCTGGTTATGTATTTATCGTCATCAAAGTTATAGACAGGCATACTTCCTATGATGCTTTCGTTTTGAGCAAGGGGGATGATATTACTTATGTGTTTTCCTAGTTCTTTCCACTTTGCTTCTGGTAATTCATAGACTGGTAAGTAGAGGTAATTTCCTAGATTGGTAAAGACAAGTAAAGTATTTCTGGTATTTACTTTGTATAGTCCTATTAGATAGTCGGTATCTTTAAGGGCTGTTTCTTCTTCGGTCTTGGAATAACTTCTGGTACTTACTCTTTTTATATATCCTTCGTGAGATAGGGCTACTATTACATCTTCATCAGGTATAAACATTGTGTTATCGATTTTTATTTCTTCGATTTCGGCCCTTATTTCGGTTAATCTTGGCATAAAGTATTCTCTTCTTATGCGTCTTAATTCTTCTTTGATAACTAGATTTAGTTTTTCAGGACTTGATAGTATTTCTTCGAGTAATTTCATTATTCTTTCTAGATTGGCTTTTTCTTCTTCAAGGACAACAACATCGGTATTGGTTAGTCTATATAATTGGAGTTCGACGATGGCAGTGGCTTGGTCCTCGGTAAAGTCATATTCTTTGACGAGGTTGGCTATGGCATCGGCTTTATTTTTGGATGCTCTTATAGTTCTTACTACTTCGTCTAATATGCTAATGGCTTTTATTAAGCCGATTACGATGTGATATCTTTTTTCGGCGTGGGCAAGGTCGAAACGGCTCCTTTTTAATATGACTTCTTTTTGATGGGCAATATAGGCATCGAGTATTTCGAGAAGGCCTAATTGTTTTGGTCTTCTACCTACAATGGCTATCATATTGAAGTTATAGCTTATTTGTAGTTCGGTATTTTTGTATAAATAATTTAGGATATTTTCGGCCTTGGCGTCTTTTTTTAGTTCAATTGTTATTTGCATTCCGGTTTTATCGGATTCGTCAATTACTTCGTTTATTCCGTCTATTTTTTTATCTATTCTTATTTCGTCAATTTTTTTGACAAGAGCTTGTTTATTTACTTCGTAAGGGATTTCGGTTATGATTATTTTGTTTTTCTCAATACTGGTTTTAGCGGTTAGGATTATCTTCCCTCTTCCGGTTTCATAGGCTTGTTTTATACCTGATAATCCGGATGCGATACCGCCCGTAGGGAAATCGGGTCCTTTAATGTAATTCATTATGGTATCTAACCTAGAATTGGGATTGTCGATGCGGTAGATTACGCCGTCGATTACTTCACCTAGGTTGTGGGGCGGGATGTTGGTAGCGTATCCGGCACTTATTCCGGTTGTTCCGTTTACGAGAAGATTGGGAAACTTACTTGGGAGAACGGTTGGCTCCATAAGGGTATCGTCATAGTTAGGAGCGAACGGTACGGTTTCTTTATCGATATCTTTAAGCATTTCACCGGCTATTTTTGATAAGCGAGCCTCCGTATAACGGGATGCTGCAGGTGAGTCCCCGTCAATGGATCCGTTATTTCCTTGCATATCAACAAAGGGAGCACGCATCTTCCAATCTTGGCTCATTCTAACAATGGCATCATATATGGAGCTATCTCCGTGGGGATGGTATTTTCCCATTACATCGCCGACCGCTCTTGCGGATTTTTTATAGGGCTTGTCATAGGTATTTTTTTCTTTATACATTGAAAATAGTATTCTTCTTTGTACGGGTTTTAGTCCATCTCTTACATCGGGGATGGCTCGATCTTGAATTATATATTTTGAGTATTTTCCAAATCTTTCTCCCATTATTTCTTCTAATGAGTAGTCATAAATTTTCTTTATAATTTCTTCCATATTCTTTCACCATATTTTATATTATCATATTTCTTTACTTTTTGAAAGGGAAATGGGAGGGATTTTTGATTTTTTTAGGGGGTTGGGGCCTTATTATTAGAAAAAGAGCCACGCTTGGGCCCTTTAATTAGTTTGTTTGTTTTCTTTTTTTGTAATAATATGTACCTACTCCCGATAGGGTAATTGCTACAAACATCATTCCGACAAATCTTAGAATGTTATCGCTAGTTTGAGGATTTGTGATAGTGCTTCCACTTCCGTTTGCGTTGTCGTAAGTTACGGCATAGCTTGAGAATTTGCTAGCGAATATGTAAATCATTCCTTCTTCTTCGTTCACGTAGTAGGTTCCGTCTTTGTACTCGCTTCTACTTTCAGGCATTGTTGTTAGTTTTTTGAATTTGTCAACAGCTTGTCCGTGATATCTGGCAATGGCGATATTTGTTTTGCCTTCAAGGTTGTATGGAACAGCGAACATTAGGACTTTATTTGTTTCGGTGATTAATTGGTCACCATCGGCAAGTTCTATTTCTAGAAAATCGTAGTTTTCAGCTTTAACGGCTTCTTTAAGAGCGTTATGGGCATCTACTTCTTCTTCGTCTTTACCGATAAGCATTAGGATTTCGTTTTGTCCTCCTATTTCGTCTAAGCCATCAACTGCTACATCTGGAGTATCGTTTCCAACGTAAACTACTCTAGTTCCAACGTTACCGATAGTTATATCAAGGGTAACGTCTTTTTCTACTTTTACGTATTTTGAAGTTGTATTAAAGGCATCAACTACTACTAGGGTATAGGCTCCTTTGGCAACCTTAGTGAAAGCATATTCTCCTTTATCATCAATTTGTGATATTTGGAGTACTTTTGATCCTTGTTTTAATTGTACAACGGCTCCTTCACCAGCATTAGTTACTTTTCCAAGGATACTGTATGTTCCTTCTTTTACGCTTACTTTTTCAACGACAACATTTCCGTCTTCGTTTACATAAGATTTGTATCCGGCATTTACTAGCATTGATACGTCATTGTTGTAAGTTCCGCCAGAAATGAAGGTTGGTATTTTTTTGCTTAAAGCATCTGATAACATAAATGTTACGTTGTCTTCACTACTTGTAAAGGTTCCGCCATTTATTTTAAGGCTTTCTACATTTAATACTCCTGATGATGTTACGTATTCTTCAAAGGCAAATCTGTTTGTACTTATGAATGTTCCACCATTTATGGTTAGGTTTATTTTTCCATAATATGCAGAGTTACTTTCGATTAGGATTGCTGATCCGTTAGAATTTATTCCGTTACTGTATTCTTTTGGATCAAGAGATTCCCCATTTCCTAGGAAAGTTCCGCCATTTATGGTTAGGGTTCCTGATTTTATTCCTAGGGCTGATTTTCCGCTTACTTTAGCGTTACCGATAGTCCAAGTACTATTTCCGGCTGAATATAAACCGATTTCATCTCCAACTATTTCGGCTCCGTCTTTGATTATTACAACGGGACCGTTTTCGTTTTTGATGTTTCCTTGAAGAGCAATTCCGGTATCAGCGGCTTTGGTTTTTCCAGCAAAAGTTACTTTTACACCATAAGCATCTTTGTTTCCTTCAAAGATTGCTACACCATATTTTCCTACTAGGTTTACATCTTTGTCTACTGTTAACACTGAGTAGTCTTTAGCGTCTTTGTCATCACTGCCCCAAACGGCTAAGGCATTATGGCCATTTTTAGTGATAGTTCCTTTACCGGTTACGGTAAGGTTTCCGTTATCGACAACGATAGTTCTTGTACTTGCGTCTTCGCCGGCAGTTAAGTTAAAGCCATTAAGGTCAAATGTTAGGGTTCTGCCGCCATCGACTTTTATGTTGCCGCCATTATGAGTAACGTCTTTTGTTAATTTAATAGTGTCTCCCGAAACGGCGTTCTTGAAGGCATCTACTAAACTTGCATCGTCGGCTACGTCAATAGTTGCTGCACTTACTGATGGTACATAGATCATAAGTGCAATAGCTGCTACTATTAATAGCATTTTTTTCTTCATAATTCTCCTCCTTTTTATTTATGAACTTGTAGAGTACTACTACTTTCTCTACTATCTTCATTTTAACATAGTTGATTGTTTTTTACAAGGAAATTTTGATTTAATTGTGAAACTTTTTTCACAGAAAAAGATCTAGTTTTGGTCTAGATCTTAGTAAAATACGTTTTTTAAATATAAGCCTACGGCAGGGGCGGTTTTTCCGGCCTTAGTTCTATCTTCACATTTTAGTATTTCGATGATATCTTCTGGTTTTCTTTTTCCTTCGCCTATTTCTAGAAGAGTTCCAACCATATTTCTTACCATATATCTCATAAAGCCACTTCCGGTAAAGGAAAGGGTTATTTTATTTATATTACGGGGGTCTCTTATGATTTCGGTTTCACTTATGGTTCTTACATAGTCTTCTTTTTCATCGTCTTTTTTGGTAAATGATTTATAGCTATGAGTGCCTTCTAAATATTTTAATGCTCTTTCGATGGCAACAACATCTAATTTATATGGACACTGATATACATAGTTTCTTTCAATGGGATTATAGGGACCGGTATTTATTTTATAGATGTATTCTTTACCGTGAGCATTAAAGCGAGCGTGAAAGTCTTTATCTACTTCTTCGACTTTATCGATAGATATATCGGGAGGTAAGAGGCTGTTTATGCTTTTTTGGAGTTTGTTTGGTTCTATTTGGGTATCCATATCAAAATGGGCCTTTTGGGCAAGGGCGTGAACTCCAGCATCAGTACGACCGGATGCGTTTAGGGTTACTTTTATATCTTTATTTATTTTGGTTAAGGCGGTTTCTATTTCTTCTTGAATGGTTCTTTTATCGGGCTGTTTAGCATAGCCGTAAAAACCACTACCGTCATAGGAAAATGTTATTAAATATCTCATAATTATTACTACCTCACTTCTTGCTTTTATTATATCATTTTATTTTGGTTTGGGCAATTGTTATTATTTGGAATTTGTATATTCTTCAAGGGTCATCTTTTTTTCGTATATTTTTGATGCGTCTTGGCCCGCGTAGCGTAAATGCCAAGGTTCATAATCGTAGCCGGTTATATCTTCTTTTCCTTCGGGATACCTGACGATAAACCCGTATTTGTGGGCATTTTGGTGAACCCATTTTGTCTCTTCCATATTGGTTATTTCACTTTCGATGTAGCATTTTTCATCCTTATATATGCAGAAATCGAGGGCAAGCCCTGTCTGATGCTCCGAGGAACCTGGTTTGGCTATCTTGCGAAAGGCGTAATTGAGGCCTTTTTCGTGGACTAATCTTGTATATATTTTGTTCTGGTAATCGTAACTTCTAAAGCCACTCATTATATCTATTTGATAGTTTTCTTTCCTAGCGTCTTCTTTCATTTTATTAAATGCTTCAAGGACATAGTCAACTAGGGTTATATTGTCTTTGTATATACTACTTGCGAGTACAAGGTTAGGGGGCGTATATGTTTTATCCAATAGGAAATGTTTATTAACTACTAATAGATTATTCATTTTATCACCTAATATATTATATGTTTAAGATATTTTGGTGATACTTTTATGATTTTTCATTAGTTTTCTTATTCCGAATGGATGGGGGAAGGCTATGGTTAAGACGGTGTTTCCGACATCGGTTATAACTCCTATTCCGTATTTTTCGTGTTTGATGTGCTCGCCTACTTTATAGGTTTCGGCTTGTTCTTTGAACATATTTTCTTTGGTAAAGTTAAGGGCTTTTTTGATAATGCTAGTTTTTTTGTTAACTTCTTCGATGTATTTTGGATCTATTTCATTTATAAATCTACTTGGTAAGTTGAACTGGACATTACCAAAGAGCATTCTTTTTTTGGCATTTAATAGGTATAGATTTTTCTTGGCACGAGTTATGGCTACATAGCATAGTCTTCGTTCTTCCTCAATGGCGGAGGTGGTTCCTTCTTGAAGGGAGTTATAATGGGGGAATATTTCTTCTTCCATTCCGATTACAAAGACGTTATCGTATTCAAGGCCTTTAACGGCGTGAATTGTCATAAGGCTTACGCGACTTTTTTCTTCTTGATGTTCTGATACATCACTGACAAGGGTGACTTCGTTTAGGAAGTCTTCGAGTGATATTTCGCCATTGTCTTCTTCATAACTTTTGGTTATGGATTTGAATTCTTCAAGGTTTTCTAGTCTGATATCGGCTTCGAGGGTTTTTTCGTTTTGGAGTTCTTGTTTTAGACCGCTATCGTTTAAAACGGCATCAACGAGTTCGGTTAGGGAGAGATTTTCGCTTTTCTCTCTAAGATTAATTATTAGGTATTTGAACTCTAATTCTTTACCGCTATCTATGGCATCGAAAAGGGATTTGTTTTCACAGCCAGCTTTTTCGACTAGATTACTTATGGTTTTCTCGCCTATTTTTCGTTTTGGTGTATTTATTACTCTTAGTAAACTGACATCATCTTGGGGATTGTTTATTAATCTTAGATAGCAGAGGAGGTCTTTTATTTCTTTTCTGTTATAGAAGTAAAAGCTTCCTACTACTCTATATGGTATGGCGTCTTTTAGCATTTCTTCTTCGATGAGACGAGACTGAGCATTGGTTCTATATAGTATGGCTATGTCTTCATAATTGGTGCCGTTTTCGACGAGGCGTTTTATTTCTTCTCCTACGTACTGGCATTCTTCTCTATCGGTATCGACTTCGATATATTTTACTTTGCTTCCTTCTTCGTTATTGGACCATAGGTTCTTGTCTTTTCTTTGTTTGTTGTGTTTTATAACGCTATTGGCAGCACTTAGGATGTTCTTAGTGGAGCGGTAATTTTCTTCAAGTAGTATTACTTTGCAATTTGGGTAGTCTTTTTCAAAGTTTAGGATATTTTTGAAATTGGCTCCCCGAAAAGCGTAAATGGCTTGGTCGTTATCACCAACAACAAAGATATTTTTGTGTAAAGCTGATATCATTTTACTGAGGATATATTGGGCTTCATTTGTATCTTGGTACTCATCGATAAGGATGTATTTGTACTGATTTTGATAATGGGTTAATATTTCTTTATGTTGTTTAAATAGTTTTATGGGTAATATTAGGAGGTCATCAAAATCGACGGTATTATTGGTTTTGAGTATTTTTTGGTATCTTCGATATATTTCTACTATATTTTTATCGGCCTCTAATTTGTCATATTCTTCTGGCATTATTAATTCGTTCTTGCAAGAGCTTATTTTATTTCTTATGGTCTTGGCACTATAGAATTTGGGGTTTAAATCTAAGTCTTTCATTTGTTTTTTGATGATGGTAAGGACATCGTCGGAGTCCACGATAGTGAAATTTTTATCATAACCGAGAACGCTGGCATTTTCTTTAATTATTTTTAGGCCAAAGGAATGGAAGGTTGAAATTTGAATTTTGTAGGATCCGTAGACGAGCTTGGCCACTCTTTCTCGCATTTCTGTAGCGGCTTTATTGGTAAAGGTAATGGCAAGGATGTTTTGTGGATTGACACCGTTTTCGATTAGGTAGGCTATTCTGCTGGTTAGGACTTTTGTTTTGCCACTTCCGGCTCCGGCAAGGACCAGCATTGGGCCGTCTATATGGGTTACTGCTTCTCTTTGTTTATTGTTTAATAGTTCTAAATTCATTGTTACCTCTCTTTCTCTGTGTTTAATTATATCACAATCTTTTGATATTGCAACGGATAATGAAATAAAAACGAGTTTATTTGCTCGTTTATTCTACTAAATATTATCCGTTTGAACGGATAATATATTTTATCTGTTCAATAACGTTATCTGTTCAAAAAGAAAAATTCAGCGAAATTGCT
>SAMEA104315424__coassemble_551_pt1 | contig 27598 bp, 28 predicted proteins | sample SAMEA104315424__metabat2_high_PE_039 | metagenome-assembled genome bin SAMEA104315424 (sample SAMEA104315424) | gut metagenome | biome: Monkey gut; feature: monkey-associated habitat; material: faeces | place: China | collected 2013
CCTAAGAGAATTCTTAGTGCTTAACCTTTTCAGTTAAGAACGTTCCGCACTTTAGCCTATATTCTATCATAAATTATTTGTTTTGGGAAGAAAAAAAGAGCGTTAATTCTCTTTTAGGATGGTTTTAGGCAATATTAATAGGATTATTGACGCTATTAGGAAGGCGATGAAGAGGGTTAGGGGTAAGTTTAGGTTTATTTCACTTAGGAGGCCGCCCATTATATTTTGGTCTATGTAGTTAGTGGCTAGGGATATGGTTATGTACATTATTAGGGATGTTAGGGATAATATTAGGCTTATGTGGGCGAAGGTTTTTACTACTTTCTTCCTCTCTAAAATCACTAGTATAAATGTACTAAAAATTGACAATATTATGGTTACAGTTTTTAAAAAACTGCTAGTTAAGATGCTATAAATTTGCAAAACTGGTTTGTACTTTTCACTAAACGTATTGTCACTTACCGACTGGATATTGTCTCTAATGGTAAGTACTTTTTCGTTTACGTATTCTTTGATTTCCTCTAGAGATTGGTTTGGAACGAGGCCAGTTAGATACTCGTCTAGCATATTATTTATGTCAGCGGTGGTATCTATTTTATTATTGGTATTATTTATGATATTGTTTATTTCATTGTCAATATATTTTTGAGTTATTTTTTCTATATAACCGCTTTTTACAAGGGCCTGTTCTAATAATCCTAATTTATCAGTATCGATATCGTTTATGGTTTTATCAAGAACAAGGCTGGTTATTTTTTTGGCGACGATATCGTTTGAGAGTGTTGTTACGACAACATTTTGGGTTATGATGCTTATGGTTAGGGTTATGAGGGAAAGGGTTAATATTATTTTGAGAAATATTTTCATACTACACTTCCTTTCTATATTTTGGTAAAGTGTGTTTCATTACCGTGCATTTGGATAATGGTGAGTAAATCTTTTACTTTTAACCATAGTGTTTCGGTATTTGTAAAGGGATGTACTCCGATAATATCTTCCTCTTTGAAATCGTTATCTAGGTAAAAGATTACTTTTTTGTCTTTATCATTAAGGAGACCTAATGGTGTTACTTCTCCAGAATGGAGATTTAGAATAGTAAATAGGTCTTCAGGGGAAGAAAAACTGAGATGACGGGTGTTGTTTTCTTCTTTAAAGGTTTTTAGGTTTACTTTTTTATTGCCTTTAATGGTTATTAGATAGTAGTTTTTCTTCTTATCGTCACGAACGAAGATATTTTTAGCACATCCCGTAGGGTAAGGCAAATGCTCCCCTAGTAAATCTTCCATCGTATGGGCGGGCTGGTGTTTGGTTAATTCGTGCCATATATTTTTTTCTTTTAAATAGTTGAATAATTCTTCTTTAGTCATATTTTTTCCTTTACTAATTTATATTTTTTTCTCTTCTTATTCCTTGATATAGTCCATCCTTGCATTTGCCGACATACATAAAACCTAATTTTTCATAGTATTTATTTAGTTTGGTGTTGTCGATGGCACAGTCTAGTCTTACTTTGGTTTTGCCATTTTCCTTGGCGAGGTTTTGGACTGCATCAAGTAGCTGGGGGCCGAGGCCTTTATAATTGATATCGGAGACCAGATTATGAATGTAGTACTCCTTGCCGTTGTTGTCGCCCCATCTTGGATCCGTTTCGAGGAGAACGAGAGAGCCGATTACCTTGTTATTATCGGTAAGGACGTACAGCCTGCCTTTTTCTATTTGTTTTGAGAAGTACTCCTTAGGATAGGTTTCTAGGTAGTTGCGGACATTCCACGCTTTAATACCGTTTTGCTCCATCCACTCTATTCTTTTTTCGTATAAGTTATATATGTTGTTAAGCATATTCTTGCTTGCTAATTTAAATTCCATATTTTTCTCCCTTTTTATTCTTTTGTATTATAGGTTCATTCCATCAATACTGGTTTCATAGAGCCAGTTTTTTATATCTTGGTTATCACCGGTTTCATAGTATTTGATTAATTTTTCAAAAAAAGTGCTTTGATTATCTTGTGATATGGTTATTATACCACAGCCATTATCTATCATTATTTTATTAGCAAAGAGCATTGCCACTCTTTTATTTCCATCTATAAACATTTGCCTTCGCATTATCCACAACATTACATCAAGGGCTATTTCGGTTTTAGTTTTGGTTTCTTCTTTTATTAATGTTTCTAGTTCTTCTTTTATTTGACTTTCTATGGGAAATGGGGGTTTCCAAGTTGTTCCTCCTATATTTACGGGGGTAGTTCTTATTCTTCCTAAGTTTTGGTCTAGAACTAATTTATCACAGGTTAGTTTATGAATTTGACATAATGCTTTATAATCGTATTCTATGTCTTTATTTTCTAAAATAAACTCCCACGCATATTTTAGATTATTTATGGTTATTATTTTATCTACTGTCAATCCGTTTACTACGCCACCGTCGTAAATAGCCTGCGTTTCGGGATAGGTAACAGCAATTCCTTCTAGGTTAGCACTTTTCCATATATAGTCAACGATGTTTCTTTTGGCTACAAAAACATTTTGCTCTCTTGTTAGATTGTATTTGTTTTCCATATTAATTCCTCCTCTTCTTTTCTTTGTAATACATAAATTATTTTACTTCACCGTATGATGTTTCATTTACAATATTTGAAATCACAAATTGTGATGTCAAATTTTTTATTTTAGAAACTTTCTTCGTAATCATTTCTTTGTAATACAGAAACTATCTCAGTGTGATATGTACCCTTAAACATATCCACGATAGTGTAACTTTCTAATGTATAAAAATCTTCCAGTAATTTTATATCGCGAGCGAGGGTATGCACGTTGCAGGAGATGTAAATTATGCGGGCGGGGTACAGTCTTTTAATGTTGTTTATGGTGTTTTTGTCGAGGCCTTTTCGAGGGGGATCAACCACTACTTTAGTGGCCATTTTCACCTTATTTATGGCCTTGGCTACGTCTGCATTTATAAAATTTATATTGGGAATGTTATTTAGTTTTTTATTTTTTTCGGCTGAGGCAATGGAATATTCATTTAGTTCAATACCGACAACTCTTTCGACACTTGATGCTAAGTATATGCCAATGGTTCCAGCTCCACAATAGAGATCGAGAAGAACATCGTCATCACGGGGATGGAGATATTCGAGGGCTTTATCGTATAGTTTTTGGGTTAAGTATTTGTTTACTTGAAAGAAACTATCTTTTTCTATGATATATTTGTACTTACCAATGTTAGTATTTATATATGATTTACCTTTTAATATATGGTATTCTTTATCTTTTAAGAGAATATTATCAGCATTTATTAAATTGGATATATCTATATTGGTTGGGCCTGTCGTATATAGTATCACGATGGTTTCTTCGCCCTCTCTGATGGTTATTTCGTAGATATTAGAAAGCTCGATGGTAAGGAGTTCTTTTATTATTTTATTTATTTTTTCTGTACATAAATAGCAGTTATCTATACTGACTAGATTATGGGTGCCTTCTTCAAAGAAACCTATTTTACCATTCTTTACTTTAAGAGTTATTTTATTACGGTAATTATAGTTATCACATTTTATGATTTGGGCTTTTTTGCCTAGTAACTCCTCTACTACTTTTTGTTTTTGGGATATTTCTTCCTCATAAGACATTATTTGATAAGTACATCCACCGCATTTATCTGCATAAGGACAGATAGGTACTTTATGTAATGGAGATTTGGTTAAATATTTTGTTACTTTTGCTTCGTTATATGTTTTATGTTCTTTGGTAATTGCTACTTCTACTTCGTCCCCGATAAGGGTATTTTTTACAAAGGTTACTTTACCGTCTATATAGCCGATACCAAAACCGTTATGGTTTAATTTTTCTATTTTCATTATTTTGTATACTCGAACTCGTAATCTAAAACTCTTACGATGTCTCCTTCTTTTATTCCCATTTCTTCGAGAGCATCTTCTATGCCTAAGGTTCTTAATCTTTTTGAAAATCTTGGTATGGCTTCTTCGGTATTGAAGTTTATCATTTTGAATATTTTTTCGACTTTATCTCCTTTTATTATATAGGTATTTCCTTCTTTATCGATAGTGAATGGTTTCTCTTCTTTGAATTTGTATAGCACGTGTTTTAAGACTTTTTCTTCTTCGTAAAGGGGTTCATCCTTTACTTCTTTGACTAATTCGTTTAGTTTTTTTATGAGATTATCTAGGTTTTCTCCTGTTAATGAAGAGATGGCAAAGATTTCTTTATCGGGTAATTTTTTCTTTAGTTCAGCAAGGTTTTCTTTTGCATTTGGTAAATCCATTTTTGAGGCAATGATTATTTCTTTTTTGCTGGCTAGTTTTTGCGAAAAGTTTTCTAGTTCTTTTCTTATTGTTTGGTAATCTTCATAAGGCTCTCTTCCTTCCGATGCACTTATATCTATAACGTGAGCTATTATTTTGGTTCTTTCGACGTGTTTTAGAAATTTGTGTCCTAGGCCAGCTCCGTTACTGGCTCCTTCTATTAATCCTGGGAGGTCAGCTAAAACGAAACTATCATCATATACTTTCACTACTCCTAGATTTGGAGATAGTGTTGTGAAATGGTAAGAGGCAATTTTGGGATTGGCGTTAGTTATTTTCGATAGGATTGTACTTTTGCCAACGCTTGGAAGGCCGACTAGTCCGACATCAGCGAGCATTCTTAGTTCGACTTTTATGGTGCGGGTTTCCCCTGGTTCTCCTCTTTCACAAAATGATGGACAAGGGTTGGCTTTAGTAGCGAGGCTCACATTTCCTCGTCCGCCCCTACCGCCATAAGCAACGGTTACTTCTTCGTTATTATGGGTGAGGTCAGCTATAACGTTTCCTTCTTCATCCTTAACGGTTGTTCCGAGAGGGACCTTAACAACTTTATTTGTGGCATATTTTCCATTTTTATTTTTTCCTTGGCCTGCTTCTCCAGCTTCACCTTTTATCTTCTTTTGGTACCTTAAATCGATGAGGGTTTTTAGTCCTTCGTCGGCTTTGAAGATTATATCGGCTCCTCTACCTCCGCTACCCCCGTAGGGTCCTCCCATTGATATATATTTTTCTCTTCTAAAAGCCATACAGCCATCGCCACCACGGCCGGCTTCGACTTCGATTTGTACTTCATCTATAAACATTTGTATCACCTTTCTTCTGCGTTTTGGTTGCTACATATATTATACATTAATTTGCGGGAAATGTAAAATACTTTTCTTTTTGGGCATTTTGGTATATAATGTGGTTGGTGATAATTTATGAAATGTATTAAATGTGATAGTTCTTATGAGATTTGTATTAAGGGTTCTAAATTTATTGGATTTAGTTATCGGGTTTGGAATGTAGAGGATGTGGAGAGGAGAATTGGGGAGATTAAAGAGCGGTTTAAGGGGGCTACGCACTATTGTTATGGGTATGTTATTAATGGATATATTAGATGTAGTGATGACGGGGAGCCTAGTGGGACCGCGGGAGCTCCTATTTTAAATGTTATTAAGGGACAGGAACTTAATTTTGTGCTTATTATTGTAGTGAGGTACTTCGGAGGGACGTTGCTTGGAGCGGGAGGACTTGTAAGGGCATATAGTGAATGTGCTAAAGGGACGGTTTTGGAGGCGGGTATTTGTGAGATTTGCCGTGGTAAGAGGATTGTGATTGTCTTTGATTATGATAAGAGTGATTACATTAATTATATGCTTAAGGACAGTGAGATTATTAGTAAGGATTATGGAGAGAGGGTTCGTTATGGAGTGCAAGTTAATATGGATGTATATGATAAGGTAAAAGTAATGAATGGGGTTGCGATTTTGGAGGAGGAGGATATTTATATATAGTGGTAAAAAGAAAAAGAGATAGTTTTGGGTACTATTTCTTTTCATTATAGCCAAGGATACGGACTTCTTTGGCCACTACTTGGTATCTATCAAAGCGTCTTTCAACACGACCGAATACTCTTATGATGTCTCTTTTGGCTAGATTTCTAAATTCTTTATAGAGGTCAGGAAAGAGGGTTACGGTAATGCTTCCGTACTCATCACTACCGGTTATAAAGGACATTACGTCATTATTTTTGGTTATGGCCTCCTTTATGGTGTCTATTACTAGTATTATGTAGATTTTTTGATTGAAGTGATTTTTTAATTCTTTGGTATTTATGTCTTTCGGACCTTTATATTTACTTACGGGGCTCTCGGTAAGATAGAGACCGAAGGTGTTTATTTCAAGAGACAGTAATTCTTCTTTGGTATATTCTTCGTATATGGTTATTTCGGGAGGGAGGGGTAATATAGAGGTTGTGCCGGATATTAGTTCAGCATAGGTTATTACTTTATCGAGGTTGTTTTGAAGGGTTTTGCGGTTGTAATCTGAAAAACAGCCACCGTTTATTAGTTTTACGAGGTATTTTTTGGTTATGCCTTTGCTATACATTCTGACGACAAAGTCTATAAAGGATGTGAATGGTTTTATGTCTCTTTCTTTGATTATTTCGCCTACTAAGAGGGGGCCTAATTCTCTTATTATGTTTAGGGGCGGTAGTATTCCGTCTGCTACTACTGTATAGGTATTGGTACTTGTGTTTATGTTTGGTAATAGTATTTTGACATTTTTTCCTCTAATTTCACACATATAGGTATTTGTTTTAAGGGAACTAGAGAGGCAGGTTGATAGAATACTTACCATAAAGTATTTGTAGAAATAGGTTTTTAAGAAAGCCATTTTATAGGCAACTATGGCATAGGCCACAGAATGGGAGCGGTTAAAGCCATAGCCGGCAAATTTTAGAATTAGGTCATATATTTTTATGGCCACTTCTTCTTTATAACCGTTTTCTTGGAGACGATTTATAAATCTTGGTTTCTCTTTTAGTAGGACATCTTCTTTCTTTTTACTCATTGCTCTTCGTAGTATATCGGCTTCGGCAAGGGTGTATCCGCCCATTTTTCGGGCTATTTGCATTATTTGCTCTTGATATATTATTACTCCGTACGTTGATGAGAGGATTGGTCTCAAGGCTTCATCTATATAATTGATTTTTATTTGGCCTTCTCTAACTTTGATGAAATTATTTATACTATCCATTGGACCGGGTCTAAAAAGCGCAATAGCGAGAACGATATCTTCAAAGTCTTTTACTTTTAGCTCAGTTAGAAAATTTTTCATTCCTGTTGTCTCGAACTGAAAGATACCGTCAGTTTCAACATTTGTAAATATTTCGAGCGTTTTTTTATCGGTTAGGGGAATGTTGCCAAAGGTTATATTTAGGTGTTCTTTTTCGCGGATTTCATTTATTAAATTATTTATGGTTGTTAAATTTGATAAGGCGAGGAGATCCATTTTGAGGAGGCCTAGTTGTTCTAAATAATTCATTGTATAAGATGCTACATAGCTTCCGGTTGGGGTTTTGGTTAGGGGAATGCACTCATCTAGGTTTTTTCTGCTTATTATGATACCGGCGGCGTGAATGGATGTGTGTCTTGGGAGGCCTTCTAAGTGAAGGGATATATCCCAGAGTTTTCCTAGGGTATTGTCACTATTTATTAGTTTTCTTAGGGTGTCGTTTGTTTGATAGGAGTCAGCAAGGGTATCGGAGAGGTTTCGGCTGATGGCATCTAGTATTGAGACTTTGATGTTTAATACTCTTCCTACATCTCTTATTACTTGTTTGGCTCCTAGGGATCCGAAAGTTATAATGGAAGCTACTTTTTTTTGGCCGTATTTTTTTATTATATAGTCTATTACTTCATTTCTTCTTTCGGCATCGAAATCGATATCGATATCGGGCATCGTTATTCTTTCGGGATTGAGAAATCTTTCAAATAGCAGGTTATATTCTATGGGATCTATATCTGTTATTCCTAAAGTGTATGAGGCAAGGGAACCGGCTGCGGAACCTCTGCCTGGTCCGACAAGTATTTTATTTTGTTTAGCGTATTTGACGTAGTCATATACTATTAAAAAGTAGTTACAAAAGCCCATTTTATTTATGACGTCTAGTTCGTAGTTTAGTCTAGTTATGTATGTATCGGGAACATTGTTGTTTAGTCTTCTATTTAGGCCTTTATGGCAGAGTTTTGTTAGGTACTCATAGGCATCTATTTCTTCATTATATATAGGTAGTAAATCTTCTTCTTTAGTGATTTGGACATTGCAATTAGAGGCTAGGTTTTCCATATTTTCGAGGATATCTTCACCGACATAGGCTACCAGTTCTTCTCTTGTTTGCAGGTGGCGTCCTATTTGCGTGCCGAGGGGCATAGTTCCAAGTGTTTTTCCTTCTTTTATCATTGTTAAGTAATCTAAGTATTTGTAATCTTCCTTGTTTAAGTAGGCCACATTATTTATGTATATTGTTTTTCTTTTTTCGTTTAGGCTATCTTTGATATTGGTAAAGCCTATGTATTTTTCATTATATATGTTATATATTTCATCGTCGTAGTAATAACTTGGCATAACTAAAATAGTTCCTTCTTTATATGTACTTAAATCTTCATTAGTTAGGCTTCGTTCACTCTTTAGACTTACTAGTTTTATGATATTTTTATAGCCTTTATTGTTACGGGCATACAAAAGAATTTTCTTATTTTGCAAAGAAAGTTCAACACCTATTATGGGCTTTATATTATATTTATGACAGATTTCATAAAATGGCATAACGCCATAAAGGTTATCTTCATCGGTTATTGCTAAGGAGGTGTAACCGTACTCCTTTGCTTTCTTTACTAGGTCTTCTATTTTACATAAGCTACTTAATAGAGAATAACTAGTTTTTACTTGCAGTGCTAACACGATTACACCTCCTCATATTATTTATCTTCTTTATCTTCTTTTGGTTTAGTTGCTTTTTTTTCTTTTACTTTGGCTTTTTTGGGTTCGTCTTTTACTACTTCTGACTTTGTTGGCATTATGAACATTGCTGCTATGTAGAGAATAATGCCTAATCCGTAAGCTAGGGATACTAGTACCCAAAGTAGTCTTACTATGGTTGGGTCAATATTTAGATATTCGGCTATTCCGCCACATACTCCGTCTATTTTCTTTCCTTCTTCTATTTTATATAATCTTTTTTGCATTGTTTCACTCCTTTTTTATACTTTAAATACTATATATGCTATTATTATTCCAGCTATTACTATTATGGAAGCAAGAGTTATCATACTGGTAAAGCCACTACTTCCTATACCGACATCACCTAAAACATTGTCTTTCTTTGGTGTGGGAGCTTGTTTTCTTACTCTTTTCTTTACGTTTGTTTTATCATTGGCTACTACATAATTTTCGGGTACATAAGGTGTTTTGTAAATTCCGTCTCCTTCTATTTCTATTTTTTCCCCTGTTGGTAACTCCCCTACTAACTCGTCTCTTTTGGTTGGATCCCAATTAAAACTATTTTTCATTATTTCCTCACTTTCTTTTATTTTCACTTATCATAGTTATATTATCAGTTAGTTGTTTTATTCTTTCTATTATTCTTCGGGCTTTTACTTTTTCTACTCCTTTATTGGATGAACCGAGGTGTTCTTCTAATTCTTCAAGGGTTAAATTGGAAGTGAAAAAGGTTGTTAAGCCTTCGTCCATTCGATACTGGAGTATTGTCCCTAGTACTTCATCTCGTGACCAAGGTGTTGTGGTTTCGGCTCCAATATCATCTAATAGTAGTATTTCTACTTTTTTTATTTTTTTTAGATAGGTACTATCTTCGTCGGAGTTAAATGTTTCTTTTATTTTTCTGAGTAACTCGGGATAGTATATCGCGGCTACTTTGATGTCTTTCTTGGCAAGTTCATTCAGCATTGCACATAGTAAATATGTTTTACCGCATCCGAAATTTCCATTTAAGTATAGGCCTTTGTTCTTTTCACCGCTTTTATAGGTATCTAAAAATTTTTTTATCCATTTTATGGTTTCATACCTTTTCTTATCATCAGTATGTATATCTTTCATACTTGCTTGAAGGAGGTACTTGGGCATTCCTCCAGCGTATATGTTTTTTTGGTAGCTTTCTTTTTTGGTAAGAGCTCTTCTGTATTTACAAGGAATATAACTGAATACTAGGTTATTGTCACTTACACTTGGAAAGCAGACATATCCAGAGACCCCATTAGGGCAATCGTATATGCTTTTGCAGGTCCGACAGTGGTCTAACTCTTGAGATGTGTCTTCTAATTTGGACGTGTACTTCATCAGTTCGGCTTTGGGAAGGGCTAATTTTTTGGTCAGACTAGCAAAAGTTGGATTTGTTTCGAGGGCATCGTTGAAATTTTTTTCTAGTTTATATGCAAATGTTTTGTATTTTTCTTTCATTATTTCACTTAGACTTTCCATAAAATCCTCCTATCTATACTCTTTGAGCATCTCTTCTATTTCGTTTACTTCGCCTTCGGCAAATTTTTCTTTTTTTATTTCTTTATCGAACCATTCTGGCAAGTGGTCTTCTTTGGGTGTTACTACTTTCTTTTCTGTTACTTTATTTTTATATTTTTTGTGTTCTTTTTCAGCAAGTAACATTGCTTCTTCAACTGTTTCTATTTTTAATCTACTCCACTGCCCTGCTATGGTTTCGACAAGGGAAGTTGTTAATTTGTTATTATTTGTTTTTAGGACATAATCCATAAGAACGTTTACAACTCCTGGCTTTAAACCATAATCTATTATTAGGGTTTCGGCCAATCTTACATCTCTTTTAGTTGGTTCACCACCACTATTTTTGCTTTTTAGGAAATCATAGGGTGATATTGTTTCAAATGTATATATCATTTTGGCTCGTTTGGAGTTGTCTCCTAGTGGGGCTCTTAGGTATTCTGGTTGGGAGCGACTGGTTACGGTTGGTAATACTCCTCCGTGATCAAATTGATAGTAATTGCGACAAGCTTTTCTTAAGTCTTCCTTATTTATAGTTCCTCTTTCATTTAAGCAGCTTTGTAAAATACCGCTTATTTTCATTGCATCTAAATCGTAAAGAAAGGCTAAATTGAGAATTAATTCTTCATTATCTTTAGTAAATATTTTCTTTAAATCAAGATTTTTGGGCATTGATGAAATGAGAAAGTTTAAATCAAAATTAGTATTTATATTTAATTTTTGTTTATTGCAACGACGGATATTGTCATTTACTATTTCGTAAGATGTCAAGGGAATACTTTGGAATACATCAGAGAAGCTTTTGGTTATATCGGTATATCCTACGGTATGAATTCGAGGCATTTTATAGTAATTTACTATTTTATCATACTCTTTTTTTCCTACATTACTGTAAAGAACCATATTTAATATTGGATGATTTAAAAATTCGTGAGCGGATAAGGGGGAATATAATTCGTATATATAACTATTTATATTTCCACTTTTAAAATGGGTTTTTAATAATCCTATGGCTTCTAATGATTGACGGGCAACAACTATTTCTTCTAGGGATGCGTGCATATTTGTTAGTAAATGATGGTGGCTATATTCTTCGCTTATTATTTCTGATTTATCTAGGTCTGACCATAGCGAGAAATATAGCATTACGGGAAGGGGTCCTATTATTGGAAGATATAACATATTTAATAGTTTCCTATCTTCGGTATGTATTATGCTTTTGTTTAGGACTGTATATGTGTCCGCTGGTAATAAGTTATGTATTTCCATTTCAATCACTTTCCTAACTATATTTTACTATAAAGTTTTTTCTTTGTAAAGTTTTTTTATATGAATAATGAGCCTTTTCGAAAAGACTCATTATTTTTAATGATGTGGCTTTTTTTCCACTTTTATTAGATTATCATATACTTCTTCAAGTGCTCTTCCAATTTCTTTTTGACACTTATATTCTTTTATTGGTAATTGATAGTATCCGGTTTTTTTCATTTGTTTGGCACGGCCAGCTACTACATATACTAATGCGTATTTGGAATCTACTATATTTAGTATTTTATCTATTGATGGATAAATCATTTTTTTCACTCTCCCTTTTCTTCTAATATAAGAATATAACAATTTGGAAAAAATTACAATAGTGTTTACACATAGTAGACATTTTTTTCTGTATATGAAAGGGTGCAGTTTTTTTATTTCTGCATAATCTTTATTACATTTTTTATTTTACTACTATATTTACAATTCTGTTTGGTACTACTATTATTTTTATTATTTGTTTTTCCTTTGTATGGGTTATTATGTTTTCCTCTTTAAGAGCTAGTTCTTCGAGTGTTTTTTTATCGGCATCTTTGTCGGCTTTAATAATGGCTCTTAGTTTACCATTTACTTGAACTCCTAATTCTACTTTTGTTACTTGTAATTTGGTTTCATCATAAGTTGGCCAAGGTTCATACGTTATGGTATTTGTGGCTCCTAGAGTACTCCATAATTCTTCCCCAAGATGAGGTGTTATTGGATATATTAGTTTTATAAAATCTCTTATATATTTTAGTGGCACAATTTCTTCTTTATAACATTCATTTATGAATATCATTAACTGGCTTATAGCGGTATTAAATGATAGTTTTTCATAATCTTCTGTTACTTTTTTGATAGTGTAATTGTAGGTTATTTCTAAATTATCGTTATCTTCATTTTTTACTTTGTCAGATTCTACAATTAATCTATATACTCTATCTATAAATCTTTTGGCTCCATCTAGTCCTTCATCACTCCAAGGTTTATCTGCTTCAAGGGGACCCATAAACATTTCATACAATCTTAGGGCATCGGCTCCGTGGCTATTTACTACATCTGTTGGATTTACAACGTATTCGGGATGGCGTTTACCCATTTTTAAGCCGTTTGCTCCTAAAATCATTCCTTGATGACATAGTCTTTTAAATGGTTCTGCTACTGGTGATATTCCTTTATCGTATAGGTAATTATTCCAAAATCTTGAGTATAGGAGATGTCCTACAGCGTGTTCTGGACCACCAACGTATAAGTCAACTGGCATCCAGTACTCAAGAAGTTTGCGATCTGCTAAGGCTTTTTCGTTATGGGGGTCAATGTATCTTAGGAAATACCAAGAAGATCCTGCTGATCCGGGCATTGTGCTTGTTTCTCTTTCTCCTTTTACTCCATCTACAACAACATTTTTCCATTCTGTTGCATTATCAAGTGGTGCTTTACCGCCTTTTCCTTTATAATCCTCGAGTTCAGGAAGTATTAGTGGTAGTTCACTATCTTTTAGGGCTATTTTTTTGCCATTTTCTAAATGAATTATTGGTACTGGTTCACCCCAATATCTTTGACGAGCAAATATCCATTTTCTTAAACGATAATTTATTTTCTTTTTTCCTAATTTATTTTTTTCTAAATAGTTTAACATTACTTCAATGGCTTCATCTTTATCGAGACCATTTAGAAATTCTGAATTGATGTGTACACCATCTTCGGTGAAGGCTTCTTTATCTATATTTCCTCCTTCAAGAACGGGTATGATGGGAATGTTATATTTTTTTGCAAATTCATAATCTCTTGTATCGTGAGCTGGGACGGCCATAATTGCTCCGGTTCCATAGCTTACTAATACGTAATCACTAATCCATATTGGTATTTCTTTATTGTTAACGGGATTAATGGCGTAAGCTCCAGTAAAGACGCCGGTTTTTTCTTTATTTAATTCTGTTCTTTCTAAGTCTGATTTTGACTGACACATTTTTTGATAATTTACTACTTTGGCTTTTTTTTCAGGCGTTGTTATTTTATCTACTAATGGATGTTCAGGAGCTAAAACGCAGTAAGTTGCTCCAAAAAGGGTATCACAACGGGTTGTATATACTGTGAAGTATTCGTCAGTATCTTTAATTTGGAAATTTACTTCGGCTCCCACTGATTTTCCTATCCAATTTCTTTGCATTTCTTTAGTGGATTCTGGCCAATCGAGGGTATCTAATCCGTTTAATAGTTTTTCGGCATATTTAGGGATATCCATAACCCATTGTTTCATTTCTTTTCTAACTACGGGGAAGCCTCCTCTTTCGCTTTTTCCATCGATTACTTCATCGTTTGAAAGAACGGTTCCTAGCTCTTCACACCAGTTTACGGGCATATTGATTTCTTCGGCTATCTTGTCCTCGTATAGTCTTTTGAATATCCACTGTGTCCATTTATAAAACTTGGGATCGGCTGTTGATATTTCTTTGGACCAGTCATAAGAAAAGCCGAGTGATTTTAATTGTGTCCTAAAGGTATCTATGTTTTTATTGGTAAAAACGCTGGGATGGTTACCTGTATTTATGGCATACTGCTCAGCTGGTAATCCAAAGGCGTCCCACCCCATTGGATGGAGAACGTTATATCCTTGCATTCTTTTCATTCTTGATACTATGTCTGTCGCTGTATATCCTTCTGGATGGCCGGCGTGAAGTCCCACCCCTGAAGGGTAAGGGAACATATCTAAAGCGTAATATTTGGGCTTGGAAAAATCGTAAAGGTTAGTTTTGAATGTTTGGTTTTCCTCCCAATATTTTTGCCATTTTTTTTCTACTTTTTTGAAATTGTACATATTATTCACTTCTCTTTCTATAATATCGTCCTAGTAATCCGTAGCATATTATGATGAGGAGGGCGAGGAGTATTATTCCGATGATTATTTGCCATATAAGTCCGTGGACGAGATAGACAACTATTATATATATCGTAGCTACTATAAAGGTATTTATCAGGCTATATGTGTAGACGAAGCTTTTGTAGTTTATTTTTTTTATGTCTATATTATATAGGGCAATTAGGTAATTTAATTCCATTGGAACTTTATTTTTATTTAATTTTACTTTTTTTCTTATAAATAAGAAGTAGTTTAAAATGAATATGATTGTGAAAACGATGATGTATTCTAGTGCTATTTTTAATAGATACTCCATTTGCATTCCTCTTTTCTATATATATTATAATATACTTTGAATGATTATTTGCATTATTAACTTATAGTTAACATAGATTTTACGTTATGGAAAAAGAACTACCTTGGAGCAGTTCTTTAAATGTCTTTAAATGGGACGGATAGTGGGAATCGAACCCACGTATGTTGGAACCACAATCCAATGTGTTAACCACTTCACCATATCCGCCAGCACATATAAGAATATACCATAAATTTGAGGAGTTGTCAAATATTTTGGGACGTTTTTTTAATTTTTTGGAGTTAATTGCTGATTTTATTTTGATTTTTGTGCTATAATGGTGGTGGAGGTTAGAAAATGGATTGTATTTTTTGTAAAATTAATAATGGTGATATTCCTTCTTATACTATTTATGAGGATAATGTTATTAGGGTCTTTTTGGATATTAACCCGCAAAGCGTAGGACACTGTTTAATTGTGCCAAAAAAACATTTTATGGATTTATTTGATATTGATATGGAATGTGGCGGGCATATTTTTGAAAAGGCGAAGTTAATTGGGAAGGAGCTGATGGAAAGGCTTGGTGCAGACGGAATTATGTTAGTTCAAAATAATGGTATTTGTCAGGATGTGAAGCATTTTCATTTGCATATTATTCCGAAATATAATAAGCCGAAGAAAATGGATATTGAAAATGTATACGAGATTTTAAAAAAAGATACTTTTAATGACTAGAAATTTGTCGTTTCTTTTCATTTTTGTATCTTTTTATTTGCAAGTAAAGCCTTGGGATTCATAGTCAGAACGGGCTTTTTCTAAATCTTTTGTGTATCCTAGTCTAGTTAAGTCAGTGCTAGAAATTTTGTCAAAGTCTACTTCATATTTTATTTTATAGTGATTATCCTCATCATTATCAACGGTATATGTGAAGCCTTCAACATCTTTATAGTTTGTTTGGACAGAATTGTGACGTTCTTTTACTTTGGATAAATCTATAATTGTATCGGTTATGGGACCTAGAATTGTATCTACCGTATCCCCTACTACTCCGTCAATTACTTTATCACTAAGATCATCATTGGCATCTTCTTTGGTTTCGGTTATTCCGTCGGTATCGGCATCTGTTCCGTCTATTTTTGTTTTGGCTGTGTTGCTAGTGTTGTTGTAATCATAAATGATTGTCATTTTTTTTATATCGTTATTTTTATGATTTATTTCATATTTTATATTCGTGGTTGTATTTCCTACTTCTCTTTCATTAGTGCAAGTTAGTTTTTCTTCGCCATTTAATGAACAGGCTGATAGGGAAAGAAGTGCTAATGGTGTTAAAAGTGCTATTTTCTTTTTCATTTTTACCTCCTATTCATTTTTAATATGAGCATTTTTTGTAAAATTATATGTTAAAAAAATTGGAAATTTGTTCCAATTTTAAAAATCGCAATTTCTTGGCGTTCTTGGGAATGGTATGACGTCTCTTATGTTTTCAACACCTGTTAAGTATATTAGTAATCTTTCAAATCCCATTCCAAATCCGGAATGTACACATCCGCCGAATTTTCTTAGGTTTGTATACCATTCTAATGATTCTAAGTCCATATTTAATTCTTTCATTCTATTTAATAATTTATTGTAATCTTCTTCTCTTTGGCTTCCTCCCATTAGTTCTCCGGCACCAGGTACTTCAAGGTCAACGGCAGCGACCGTTTTTCCATCGGGATTTTCTTTCATATAAAAGGCTTTTATGTCTTTAGGCCAATTTTTGATAAATACGGGACCGTCAAAGTATTCTGTTATGTACTTTTCGTGTTCTTTTGCTATGTCTTCACCGTATTCTGGTTCGAATTCCCATTTTTTGTTTGCTTCTTTTAATATTGTAATTACATCTTTATGGTCTATTCTTGTGAAGTGACTGTTTAATAGTTTATTTAATTTTTCAATAAGGCCTTTTTCGACATATTTATCTAAATACTCTATTTCATCTTTGGCATTTTCTAGGGTATATTTGACAATGTATTTAAGCATTTCCTCCATTATATTCATATCTTGTTCTAAATCACAGAAGGCTATTTCGGGTTCAATCATCCAAAATTCTGAAGCGTGAGTTTTTGTATTTGAGTTTTCAGCTCTAAATGTTGGACCAAACGTATAGGTTTTTTTATAGGCTAAGGCAAAAGATTCTGCTTCTAGTTGTCCTGTTACAGCAAGGCCTACTTTTTTTTCGAAGAAATCTTTACTGTAATCTACTTTGCCAGATTTGGCTATTTTGTCTAAATCAAGAGTTGTTACTTCAAACATTTGACCGGCACCTTCGCCATCGTTAGCAGTTATTAATGGGGTATGGGCATATACATAATTTCTCTCTTGAAAATAATTATGTATTGCATAAGCTGCTACACTTCTTACTCTGAATACGGCTTGAAAGAGATTTGCTCTTGGGCGTAAATAGGCAATTTCCCTTAGGTATTCGAGACTGTGTCGTTTTGGTTGAAGTGGGTAATCATCGCTCGCTTCTCCTTCAAGAAGAAAATTTTTTAATTGTAATTCAAATTTTTGGCCTTCTTTTGGAGAGGGAATTAGTTTTCCAGTTAATGTTACAGCACTTCCTACCTTTAGTTTGGTTATTTCTTCAAAATTTTTTAGTTTATCGTCGTACACTACTTGAAGGGTATTAATTGTTGTTCCGTCAGAAAAATCTATAAAACCAAAGTGTGATTGCTTTCTATGATTTTTTATCCAACCTTGTACGGTAATTTCTTTCTCTAAATATTCTTCTTCTTTTTTGAATAATTCTTTTACATCTATCATATTTATCGCTCCTTTTTTTATCTCATTTTTTTATTGACGAAGGCTACAAATCTTGCAGCATCTTTAAACATTTTGTTGTACAAATTGGGGTATCTTCTTAAATTGTATATTATTTCGATGTCTTCTTTGGAGATTGCACCTATATATTCACCCATATCATTTGCTATTATTGGAATTTCCATTCCTAGTAAATAGTCTGTACTTACGCCAAATACTCTTGCTATTTCGCATAGGGTGTCTATACTTGGTGATCTAGTTCCGTTTTCGTAACCACATACTGACACTTTTGTTATTCCAAGTAGGTTGCCTAATTCTTGTTGAGACATATTTCTTTCCATTCTCAATTCTTTCAATCTTTCTCCTAATAACATCTTTATACCTCTTTTCAGTTACTCCTTTGTTAATTATATTTTAATATACAATTTAATGGTTGTGTAAAAAATTAACCGTTAGTTAACGAAAAAAGGAAAATTTCTAATTTTCCTTTTCTATTTCGACATATCTTTCGCTGAGGTCACCTTTTCGTGCAGAAGATAAAAAGGTTACACGTTCTGCAACTACTTCAGTTTTTTTTCGCTTAGTTCCGTCTTCATTTTCGATTATCTTTGTTTGTACTCGTCCTTTTATTCCAAGCATATCACCTGTTCGGCAATATTCAGCTGTATTTTCAGCTACGGCAGTCCAAAGAGTACAATCTAAAAAATCCGTTTCGTATTGCCCTTCGACGTTTTTATAACTTCTGGGAACCGCAAGGGTTATTTGGCTTACTTTTTTTCCGGACTCTGTTTCTCTAATCTCTGGTGTTTTTACTAAGCGTCCTACTAAAACAACTTGATTTAACATTTTTCCCTCCTTTCGAGTATGAATTTATCATATTATTTTAATGAATGCAAACGTACTTTACACTCAAATTGTTAAAAAAAGAATGCAGATTTTTAAAAATTGCATTATGACTGGTTCTATTTTTTTATTTTAACATTTTGGTATAATAAAAAAGAGAAAATCTGTAGCATTTATATGGTTAAATACTATAAATTTTCAACAAGTGTAAAGTCTAGGATAATTTTAGGTTTTCTTTAATGGCAGTAGCTACGGCCGTTGTATAATCTTCTATTTTGGTCGTTATTATATTTAAATCGTTTTCGTTTGTGAGGTAACCGAATTCTAATAAATAGGTTTCATTGCCAATATTGCTATTGTAATATGGATTGCCTTCGCTTATATCGGGATTTCTTCCATCGACATAGGCTCCTGTCATTTTTCCACCTGTTTCCCTGATCATATAATAATAATTCGAGTTTTCGGTTATATCATAGGCTTCATAACCTTTGGATATTTTTTTATTATTATCTTCTTCTATTTCTTTGGAAGTGAAGTTTCTACTATAAATGGCATCATATTTTTTATTTATTTTATTAGTAGATGGAGTTATACTGGTCTTTTCAATAATGTTTTTGGCAAGAAGATTAGCAAAGTCATAATTTATATTTACGGGAGTATATATTTCGAGGCCGTGAGGTTTTGATGATGTGTTACTATTTAAATGGAGGGAGAGGGTGTATTTGGAATGAACTTCATTAGGAATAACGGCTCTACCGTGTTCTCCGTATTCATTCATTGTTTTGGTACTGGATAATTGCCCTTCTTCGTGAGTTAATTTTACTTTTAGTTTTAAATTTTCTAGTTTCTTTTTTAGGGAAGTGGCTATTTTCATTGTTAGATCTGCTTCTCTTACCCCGCCCGCTTCGGCTCCATTATCTCTTCCGCCGTGACCTGGGTCTATGGTTATATCATAAATGTTTTTTTCTTTATTGCTGCTAACATTAAACATTAGTGTATTATAGTTGTTATCTGAGTTTATTTTTATTTTATTATTTGTACTGCTTAATGTATAATAGGTCATATTTTTATAATTTGTCTCATTATCAATACTGTAATATTGGTATTTTAGTTCTTCCTTACCTTCTTTAGTTGTAATTGTTCGGGCAACTTTTAGGAAGGCGTAATAGGTACCTATTCCCATAGGGTCCAAATATAGTCCGTTGTTTATACTTTCTGATATTGTTATAGTTCCATCATCGTAATTTACGGCATAATCTTTGAAATCGCCGTTGTATAGTGTTAATTTTATGTCATCATAATCGTCAAGAATATTTATTTTTCCGGTTAGTCCGAGGTGAGTGCCATAAATATAGATGTCATTTAAAACTAGTTTTTGCTCTTCTATTTTTAGAGTTGGGACCTTATTTTTGTTGGCGGAATGGGTAATGTAGATGTATGTGAAGGTAATTAATAGGAAGATTATTATGGCTATTATTGCTTTTTTCATTTATTCCTCCTTTAGAAGTCTGTTTAATTCTACGGCATATTCCATTGGTAATTCCTCACGAAAGGCTTCGATAAATCCTAGGATTATGAGTTCTTTGGCTTTGTCCTCACTAATACCTCTACTCATTAGATAAAATAGCTTGTCATCGTTAATTTTGGATACGGTTGCTTCGTGTTCGAGAAGAGAGGTATTGTTCATTACTATATTTTTGGGGAATGTATCGCTTTTGCTATCTACATCCATTAAAATTGTATCGCATTTGACGTTAGCTAAAGAATGATGGGCATTTTTTCCTATGCGTACTGTTCCTCGATAGGTTGCATTACCGCCGTGAGATGCTATTGACTTGGATATTATGTTGCTTTTTGTATATGGTGCTATGTGTATCATTCTAGCTCCGGCATCTTGCACCTGTCCGGATGATGCTTTAGCAATTGATATACAGGATCCTTTGGCGTATGGACCTGCGAGAATACAACATGGATATTTCATATTTACTTTTGACCCTACATTTCCATCTATCCATTCCATTAGGCCCCCTTCCTCCACAATGGCTCTTTTGGTTACTAAATTATAAACGTCATTTGACCAGTTTTGGATTGTTGAATAACGACACTTGGCATTTTTTCCGACAAATATTTCTACTACAGCGGCGTGAAGGCTATCTTCTGTATAGGTACGAGCTGTGCATCCTTCTATATAGTGTAGTGAACTGTTTTCGTCTACTATTATTAGCGTTCTTTCGAATTGACCCATATTTTTGCTATCAATACGAAAGTAACTTTGTAATGGTCTATCTAGAGTTGTGTTGGGCGGAATGTATATGAAAGTTCCTCCGCTCCAAACTGCTCCATTTAAAGCTGTAAATTTATTTTCCGTAGTAGCAACTAAAGTACTAAAGTATTTTTTGAATAAGTCAGGGTATTTTTTTAGGGCTGTATCTGTGTCTAAAAAGATGATATTTTTTTCTTCTAATTCTTTAATCATACTGTGATATACTACTTCGCTATCATACTGACAAGATGTTCCATCTAGGTATTCTTTTGATGCTTTAACTAGACCTAGGTCATCAAAGGTATTTCTAACCTTACTACTTAATTTATCCCAATTGTCTGTTAAATTATCTTCTCTTTCTTTATAGTAATTTATTTTATCATAGTCTATATTTAATTTGGGACCAAAGTTTGGATTTGGAATTTTTTCGAAGTTCTTAAAGGCCTTTATTCTAAACTCACGCATCCATTCTGGCTCTTGTTTAGTTATTGATATTTTTTTTACTATTTCTTCTGTTAATTTCATAATATCACATCCTTAAATTATTATACAACAATATGGTTAAAATAGAAAGAAAAAAAGATAATATTTTGAAAATTTATCTTCCTTCGTTAAAGAACCTTTTTTAAGAATTCTCCTGTATAGCTTTCTTTTATTTTTATTATTTCTTCTGGTGTTCCGACGCCAACTATTGTTCCTCCACCTTCACCACCGTTTGGTCCTAAGTCAATGATGTGATCAGCTACTTTGATTACGTCAAGATTGTGTTCTATTACTACTACTGTATCACCGTTATCGACTATTCTATTTAGTATAGTTAGTAATTTTTTTATATCGTGAGAGTGAAGACCTGTAGTTGGTTCATCCAATATAAAAAGGCTTTTTCCAGTTGGTTTCTTTTGTAATTCCTTGGCTAGTTTTACACGAGCAGCTTCTCCGCCAGATAGGGTTGGAGCACTTTGTCCTAATTTTATATAGCCTAAGCCTACTTCCTGTAATACTTTTAATTTGTTCTTGACTTTGGGATGGTTTTCAAAGAATTCTACGGCTTCATCAACACGCATTTCCAATACATCAGCAATATTTTTTCCTTTATATTTTATTTCTAGGGTTTCTATATTGTATTTGCTACCGTGACACACTTCACAAGGAACATAAACATCTGGTAAAAAGTGCATTTCTATTTTCTTTACGCCATCTCCCCAACATGCTTCACAACGGCCACCCTTGACATTAAAGGAAAATCTTCCTTTGTTGTAGCCTCTTATTTTGGCTTCTTTGGTTTCGGTAAATATGTCTCTTATATCATCAAATACTCCTGTATATGTTGCAGGATTACTTCTTGGAGTTCGCCCTATCGGATCTTGAGATATATCAACAACTTTATCTATTAAATCTAATCCTTCAATGGTTCTGCATTTTCCTGGTTTAACTTTACTTTTATAGATATTTAATGCTAAATTTTTGTATAGTATTTCATTTACTAGGCTACTTTTTCCACTTCCGCTTACTCCTGTTACGCAAATAAATTTACCTAGTGGAAAAGTTACGTTTATATTTTTTAAATTATTTTCTTTAGCCCCTTTGATTATTAATTTTTGGCCGCTTCCTTTACGTCTTTTACTTGGTACTTCTATTTTTTGCTGACCTGTTAAATACTGGCCCGTTAATGATTTTTTATTTTTCATAACTTCTTCAGGAGTTCCAGCAGCTACTACAGTTCCTCCGTGTTCACCTGCCAATGGACCTATATCTATTAAGTAATCTGCAGCCAACATTGTATCGGTGTCGTGTTCAACAACAATTAGGGAATTTCCTAAATCTCTCATATCGAGAAGAGATTTTATTAGTTTTTCGTTGTCTTTTTGATGAAGGCCAATACTTGGTTCATCCAACACATATAGCACCCCTGTCAATCTTGAACCTATTTGTGTTGCTAATCTTATTCTTTGGGCTTCTCCGCCAGATAGGGTACCGGCTTCACGTGATAGTGTTAAGTATTCTAGGCCTACGTTTATTAAGAAATCTAACCTTGATTTTATTTCTTTTATTATTAGAGAAGCTACTTCTTCATCGTGTTTTGTTAATTTTAGTTTTTCTATAAATTCTCTTAAATCCTTTATGCTTAAACAAGTTGCTTCATAAATATTTTTTTTGTTTATTAGTACTGATAATACTCCTTCTTGTAATCTTGCCCCTTGACAAGTTTCACATTTATCTTCAATCATAAATGTTTCTATCCAGTCTCTTATCCAGCCGCTTTTTGTTTCTATATATCTTCTTTCTAAATTTGTTATAATCCCTTCAAATGGTCCACTTGAATTTCTTGTATTTCCATTTTTGGAAGTGTATTTATACTCTAATATTTCGTTTGTTCCATATAGGATTATGTTTAATTTTTCTTTGGGTAAGTTTTTTATGGGAGCATCCATATCAATATCATAATGATTACATACTGTAGATAATTGCGTATATATGATATTGGCAACATCATCCGTATTTACTACCACTATTGCCCCTTCATTTAGAGAAAGGCTTTTATTTGGTATAATTAGGTCTGGATCTATTTTGTATTTTACTCCTAGTCCTTTACACTCTGGACAAGCACCGTAAGGAGCATTAAAGGAAAATATTCTTGGCTCTAATTCTAAAAGGGAGAAATCACATAATGGACAAGAAAAATTTTCAGATAATACTATATCTTCTCCTCCAACAATGTCTATCACAACTTTTCCATTTGCTAATTTAGTGCTATTTTCTAAGGCTTCATATAATCTACTTCTTATTCCTTCTTTTACTATTAATCTGTCTATTATTACTGATATATTGTGTTTCTTATTTTTTTCAAGGTTTATTTGTTCATTTAGTTCTACTACTTCTCCGTCTATTTTTACTCTTAGATATCCTTCTTTGAGAAGACGTTCCAATAATTCTTTATGTGTCCCTTTTTCTCCTTTTATTACTGGAGCTTCTATCATTATTTTTGTTCCGTCTTCTAGCTCTAATACTTTGTTTGTCATTTCTTCAATACTTTGACTTGTTATTGGTATATGATGTTTGGGGCAATGAGCTACTCCTATTCTTGCATAGAGTAATCTTAGGTAATCATATATTTCTGTTATTGTTCCAACGGTACTGCGGGGGTTGCGATTAGTTGTTTTTTGGTCTATACTTATGGCCGGACTTAATCCTTCAATGGAATCTACATCGGGTTTGTCGGAACCGCCTAAAAATTGTCTTGCATAAGCACTTAAGCTTTCAATATATTTTCTTCTTCCTTCAGCATATATTGTATCGAATGCTAAACTACTTTTTCCACTTCCACTTACTCCTGTTATTACTACAAGTTTATTTTTGGGAATTTCTATGTTTATATTTTTTAAATTATTTTCGCGAGCTCCTTTTATTATTATTTTATCCACTGGTTTCACTCCTTTCAACTACGGATTATTATAACACAAATTTTATAAATTAGAGATGTTTTTTTTCTAGTAACACATATTACCAATTTTTATGACTTTTTCTTTAATTCTTTGCATTGCTCCATCGACACTTTTATTAGTCTTTTCAAGGGCTACTGATATCTCACCGTAAGTTAAACCTTCTATTCTTAGGGATAATACTTCTACTTCATAATTACTTAATACTTCTAGTATATTTTCTAATATTTGATTGATTTCAAACTCACTTATTATTTCTTCTTCAGGAGTTTTTTCTGATGATTTGATATGTTCTGATAATTCTTTTTGTATTTTTGTTTTTTGGCTTAATAGAACTTCTTCTAACTCACTACATTTTTTTTGAGTAATTCTACCACATTTTTTTTCTAACTCTCTTTCTACACATATTAATAAAAATGTATAAAATGTTGCTTTCTCTTTGTCTTTAAAACTTTCTATTGCATTATGAAAACCTACAAGTGCTTCTACTAGGAGGTCTTCATAAGGAACATTGCTTTTTGCCAAATATGGTTTTAGTTTACTAATTATTATGGGCATATATTTATTTAAAAGTATTTTATACGCATCTTCATTTTTTTCTTGAGATAAGTATACCAGTTCGTAATCGTTATATTCCATATCAATCACTTCTTTCTATTTTGTTTTACATTTTTGAATGTGTGCTACTAAAATTGCACAAGAAACTGAAGCATTTAAACTGTTTATTTTCCCTATCATTGGTATTGTAACGATATAATCACAATTTTTCTTTATAATATCACTCATACCTTTTCCTTCATTTCCAATTATTAGACAAGTTTTCATATTGTAATCTATAGTTGTGTAATCGCTTCCATCCATTGTAGTGCCTACTATCCAATAATTTTTTGATTTCATTTTATTAATTGCAACTAATAAATTTGGTACCCTAATAATCTTTATATTATTTATGGCACCAGCACTTGTTTTCACTACTGTTGCATTTATGTTTACACTTCTATCATTTGGTATTATAATTGCAGAGACACCTAATGCTTCACAGGTTCTTATTATTGCACCAAAATTATGTGGATCTTCTAAGTGATCTAACATTACAATTAGGGGATTTTCTTCTTCAATTGTATCAATTATCTCTAATGGATATGTTATGACATCGTCAACTTCCATAATTATTCCTTGATGGAGACCATCTATCATTTTGTCCATCATCCGAATAGGTAGATATTGTATTTTGTATTTTTGTCTATGTATTAAGTTTAGAATCTCTGTATCTTTAAAGTTTGTCGACAAATATATTTTATTAATTCTATCTTTTGATATCAGTTTCTCCTTGCATACATTTTTTCCATATATCTGCATTTTGTACCTCCTTAATTAATTCTTCTAATCTCACTATATTGTTATTTATATAGTGATATCCTAATAATGCCTCAAATCCTGTAGATTTCTTGTAAGTTATGATATCTGTACTTTTGGGATGAGATGATCTTTTGTAATTTCTTCCTCTTTTTACTACATTAATTTCTTCATCATTTAGTTTATTCATTTCTATAAGATAATCTAATATATTGGCTTGACCTTTAGCACATACATATTTTATTGCTTCTTTGTTTAAATTTTCTACTTTATATATACCTTTTTCTAAAAGATATTTTCTTATATACAATTCATAGACTGCATCACCGAGATATGCTAATGATATTATGTTATATTTTTCTGATTTCACTTCAATCACCTTGTCTATATTCTACCATATTTTTAGTCATTTTAAAATAATTTATCTCATTTTTTTTGTGTAAAATGTATTTATTTATTATTATATTTTCATAATTATTTATGCTACTTAATAAATAATTTTTTTATTCCCATTATTACATAAAAACAGTAATTTTTTTATTACTGTTAGCTTTATTACAAAGGAATAAGATTAATTTTGTTCTCAACAAAAAATGTAAATTCTAAAGACTTTTACGAAACGATTTTAATTCTTCTATAAATGGAGAATCTTCTTCTTCGTCTGTTATATTATACAGTTTATCTTGAGAACCGAGCAACTCTTGATAGCTTATTATGGCTTCATCTTCTTGTTGCTGCTCATAGTCTGTTAGTTCAATTGGATCTACATCTTGATGCTCTTCAAGACTTTTGCTAACACTTTCGAGATAACTTTCTTTAGCGTTATCATCACTAGATGGTGAGGTTATGGATATAGGAGATGTTTGCTTTACCATATCATTAAGAATATTTTTTTGATATATATTTACATTATTATCTTCTATTTCTTCTCTAATTATTTCTGTACTATCTTGTTTTTCTTCCAAATTTTCTTCAATATTTAATGAATTTTCTGCTTGGTAATGTTCTTCAAATAATTGTTCGTCATCATCTATTCTGTTTGCTTCTTCAAGTTCAGAAATTCTATTCATTAATACCTTATTTTTTCGTACTAGTAATACTGAAAGAATGACTAAAAAAATGAAAAGAGCAATAAATAAACAAATTAGCACAAGTTCCAATGTATTTAAACTATTATATAATTTCATTATTTCTTTCATTTTCACACCTCTATTGTTCAACTTCATAGGAAATTATACTACAAGCATAAAAACAGGCTGTTTCCACTCTAAGGACTCTCTTTCCTAAACTTACACTATTAAAATTGTTATGTATTAAATATTCTTCTTCTCTTGGGGATATGCCACCCTCTGGGCCAATTACTAGTAATATTTTATCATAGCAATTCTTATTTTGTAAATACGTTTTTAAATTCTTATGTGATGTATTAACTGAACACATCAACTTTAAATCACTTTCTATTTGTGATAATTCTTTTATGGTTATAGGGTTGTGCACTGTTGGAACGGTATTTCTAAACGATTGTTCTGCAGCCTCTTTGCAAATTGTATTCCATCTTTGCAATTTTTTTTCTATTTTATCATCTGACAATTTGACAATGCTTCTGTCCATTTTAATTGGTATTATCGTTGATACACCTAGTTCGGTTGCTTTTTGTAAAATCATATCAAATTTTTGCTCTTTTACTAGAGCAACAGCTAATATTACTTTAGTTTTTAATTCTGTGTTTATCTCTAATTGTTTTATTATTTCTAGCGTAAACGGGTTGATAGTATTTATTCTGCACTCATAAACTAAATTATTGTAAACAACTTCAATAGTTGTTCCTTCCTTCATTCTCATTACTTGCTTTATGTGATGCAAATCAGAGTCTTTTAAAATAAAAGCTTGTCCTTCTTTGGCTTTTGCAAAATAACGTTGCATAATATCCTCCTTTTTAAGGTTATGTGTCTATTATACCTTAAATTCACCGCTCTTACAATATTTTTTTATGTAAATATTTATTTTTTATGCAATTTATAAAGCAGTAATTAAAGTGAATTGCTATACAAAAGCATTTTGTTTAAAAAAAGACAAAAAAAAATATTGGCAACGTCCTAT
>SAMEA104315424__coassemble_577_pt1 | contig 26298 bp, 32 predicted proteins | sample SAMEA104315424__metabat2_high_PE_039 | metagenome-assembled genome bin SAMEA104315424 (sample SAMEA104315424) | gut metagenome | biome: Monkey gut; feature: monkey-associated habitat; material: faeces | place: China | collected 2013
CCATATGTTTAATAAAAAAGAAAATTAAGTTACTATTCGCTAAATTACAATTTATCGATGAGATCAACTTTCATAGTTGGTCTTTTATTTTTAATAAATTACTTATAGAAATGGAGATGATAATATCGGGTTATTCCCTGAGAATAAAAAATTAAATAAAGATAAAGTATTAGAAAAAGAAAAAAAGAAACTTGAAAAACAACAACCAAAGTTTGTAATAAAGAAACAAATGAAAAGGAGAATTAAAAACTCTCAAACTTTTTCAAATGTTAAGTCAGTTGCAGATGATGGTTTAATAGAATTAAAAACTGGTGAAGTTGCTTCTTTGATTGAAGTTAAGGCTATTGATTTGTCATTAACAAGTAAATCTGAAAAGAACAACTTTTTTTATGCACTAAAAAGTTTATATCAAATAAGAAACTTAAATCTTAAATGTTATAAACTAGATCAAAAAATAAATTTAAATAATAATAAGATTAATTTAGAAGAATTAATAAATTATTATAAAGATGATTCACAAAAGGAAAAATTACTTGATGAAAGTAAAAGATTAATTGAAGAATTAGAAGAAAATCACTTCACTATCTCTAGTGTTTATTACTTAGTAGTAATTGCTAAAGACTTAAATACTTTGGAAAAACAATTAGATGAAATTGAAGAAATTATTTCTAACATAACTCCAAGAATTAATATGGAAGTTATTGATAACAGATTAGAAATATATAAATTTTTAATTAACTTATATATGAATCCAAAAGCATTAGATGATTTAGTATGGAGTGATTTACCATCCTTAGTATCTCCACTCTCTCTCCAAGAAAAAACTAATATGCTTAAAATGGATGAGAAAGATATTCAAATGGTAACTATAAAAAATATTCCACCATTTGTAGATGAGCTTTTCTTTGAAGAAATATTTAATGTTCCAGATGTAAGGGCTTGTATTAGTATTAAAGATGCTATTAGTCAAGATGAATTAGTCCGTTGGGTTAATTCTCAATATCAGTTCTTACTATCTGATAGAAGCACAACTAAGAAATTAAGTGATGCTACTGAACTTGATACTCAAAAGGAAAATTTTCAACAATTAATGGTAGAAATTAAAAATGGTGATGAAAAGATTAAAGAAGTATCTTTAACTTTAATAATTACTGGTACTAAAAAAGAAAGAGAAAATACTTTTAGAGATTTAAAACGATTAGTAGATAGATATCAAATAAAGTTAGATATACCAAAATTAAGACAAATGGAATGTTGGCAAAATTATGATTTAACTACAACATCTTTAGATGATTATTCTATTTATTTACCAACACTAACTTTAAGTGCTGGTTTTCCATTTACTAAAACATATTTTAATGATTCTAGTGGTTATATGTTGGGAGTAGATTTACATACTTCACTTCCAATATTCTTTGATCCTTTTGTAATTAATAATCAAAGAACTTCTCATAATATTGCTATCGTATCATCAACTGGTGGTGGTAAAAGTTTTACTATGAAAAAAATGATTATTAATGAATATGCTCGTGGAACAAAAATTTTCATTCTCGATGCAGAAAACGAATATAAGAATCTGGTTATTTCAAATGGTGGAGAATACATTGATCTCTACTCTAAAAAGGGTGGTATTATTAATCCACTCCAAATAAGATATATTCCTAGTGATGATGAAGATAAAGAAACAAAAGAAACTGATTGTCCTTTAGCAAAACATTTAGGTTTTCTAGAGGCTTTTTTCAAAACAGCTTTTGAAGATATTACGGAAAAAGAATTAGTTATGCTTTTGTCAGTAGTGGAGTCTTTATATAACACTAAGGGAATATTTAAAAATACTTCAATTAATACTTTACAAAGTTTAAGTCCAAGCGATTATCCAATATTTAGTGAACTATATGAATATTTACCAGTTTATAAAAAACAAATAGAAAGCAATGAGAAAAAGAAATTAATCGACCAATTAGAAATTTTAGTATCAAGATTTTTAACTGGTACTGATTCATTCTTATTTGATGGTCATACAAATATTGATTTATCAAATGATTTAATTGCTTTCAATTTACAAGAATTATTATATAGTGGAAATCAAAGACTAATTAATACTCAAACATTAAATTTACTTACTTACCTAAATAATAGTATCGTTGCTAATAAAATTCAAAACGAAAAATTAGGTAAAAAGAAAAAACATATTAGTATTGTGGTTGATGAATTTCACTTATTTATAGATGAAAAGAATAATGAGGTATTAAAAAACTTTGGACAACTTGCTAGAAGAGTTCGTAAGTATTCTACTAATCTAATAGTAAGTACCCAAAGTGTTAAAGATTTTGTTGGTAATGCTAGTGTGTTAAGACACGCAACTGCAATTTTTAATAATTGTCAGTACACTATGATTGGTATGTTAAAAGAAGATGATTTATTGGCATACCTAGAATTATTTAAAAATAACCCATTAACTGATACTCAAAAAGCCTTTTTATTGTCAGCTAAACGAGGAGAATTTTTACTTAATGTTGATAATAAAAATAGACTTAGAGTTTGGATTCGTGCTACTGAATTAGAACGAGAAATGATGGGAGAAAGTTAGGAGGTTGATATATTGAGTACAAGATCAAGAATTGCAATAAAGCAAAAAGATAATACTTATAAATCTATTTATTGTCATTGTGATGGTTATCCAGAATATAATGGTGTCATACTTTATTATCATTATAGTGATCCAATGAAGATTAAACTTTTAATGAGTTTAGGAGATATTTCTTATTTAGGAGAAAATGTTTTACCAGATACTACTAAAACGCATACTTTTGATGAAAGACAAGACGATGTTACTGTTGCTTATCATCGTGATCGTGGTGAAGATTTACATTTTAATGTATTTACTGATAAAGATGATTTAATAGACTATTTTAAAAACTCAGATCAAGATTATTTATATCTTTATGAAAATGATAAATGGTATATTGCTGAAAATAATAAGGAGATTAATTTAGTTCCACTAGAAGATTATTTACTAGAAAAAAATTATATAGATGCTCCAGCAAAACCATATACTTATGAAGATGAGTTAGCAGTTGAATTAATGAATTATGCTAGAGATTTTGATCCTTATGAATATAAAGATATTTATTCAAATGATGAAGATGCTTTTAATGACATGAAGCACAATTTACTAACGAGTAAAGATACAAGTAATATGATTGATTGGTTAAGTAATGATATTAATATAATGGCTACTGAAAAAGATTTGTCTGATAAAAATATGTCTGATTTATCTAAACAAGCATTTAATCTAATTAATAAACTTAACCAACATTTAAAAGTATTAGAAAAAGAAGAAACAAAAGAAGTCGATTTATAATGAAAAAAATAATTAAACTTCTTCTTTCTTCTACTACTGGTATTATAATTTTATTTTTAATTATATTAGTACCAGTATTAATGATAATGGATTTCTTTGGTGCTAATATTACTGATGGCTATATAGAAAATAATAGTGAGTATGCAGAACAATATAGAACAGTTGCTAATAAGTATATTAAGTCAAAAAGTGGTTATGTATCTTTAGAAAGAATTTTATATTTCTATCTTGCTGATACTTCACTTTCTTTCGATGAAATATATAATGATAATTTAGATAAAGAATCTAAAAAATTAATTCCAATTAGTCAAGTATGTGAATTATCAAAATATAAAGTTTTAGATGTATGTAAAAGCAATAATATTTCTACTAGTGGGCAAATCGATGAAGAACAAGCCAAACCGTTTGCTCCACCAATAAATTTTGCTAGTTCAACTATAACTAGTTTTTTTATGGAAGAAAGAGTTGTTTATGGTAAAGCAAATGTTCATAAGGCTTGGGATATTGCATCGTCAGCTCAAAGTCCAGTTTATTCAACCTGTGATGGAACAATAGAAAAAGTTTCTTTTCCGTACTCTAGTAATTCAATAGATACTAACGACAAACAAGGTGGAAATATTATTAAACTTAGTTGTGAAGTTGGTGATAAAACATATACAGTTTTGTATGGACATTTATTTCCTAACAGTTCAAAAGTTGGTAATGGACAGCAAGTAACTAAAGGTCAACAAATTGCAGGAGTTGGTACAACTGGTTATTCTACTGGTAACCATTTACATTATCAAGTTTCACTAGATGGACAAGTTATTGATGGTATGAGTTTGGTAGATTTTACTTATGAAAATTCTAATTATTCTCCAGACTTTAAATTACCAGATTCTAACTTACCATCCTATAAAAATTAAAGAAAATAAAATTTTAGGATGAAAACACAAAACAAAAACACCTTAAAGAATATAGAAAATATTTAATATCATCCTTTAGATGAGCCTACGAAGTAGGATGAATTTCGTAAGTACGAAATAAGTCTTACACAACACTAAACCCTTATGAAATAAGGAAATGTTTAGTGTTAATGTGTAAGTTTCTTATCCTGCTTTTTTCTATATCTCATATTTTAAGGTGTTTTCATCCTATTTATAGATTGGAGGTCTTATGAGAAGATTTGATTTTTGGTTGCCAATAGATTTATTTAATAGAATAAATTTAATGGCTAAACATTATAAAGTTTATACATCAAAAATGATGATACAACTTTTAGAAATGGGATATTTAGAAATGATTAAACAAGGAGGTTATGATAATGAAATTAACAATAAATAAATTAATTGCAAATGATATGATAAATTATGGTATGGATAAGACTAGTAGTTTTAACTACATTGTTTCTTTGAATTCATACTTAGAGGAATACGATGAAGAATCGCAAAAATATATAAAAGAAAATTTAGATGATATTAAAGATGATATTGAAAGAAATGAATGTGTTGCTGATTTAGTAGTTGAAAAAAATGATGATGATATTGATTTTAATATGGTCTTTTATTGGGGATACTTATTAACTCAAACAGAAAAAATAGTTTATGAAAATGCTAAAAGAAATAATATAGAATTAGACTTTGAAGATATTAAAGACATAGCAAGTGAGATTTTAGATGATGATAATTTTAATGATGATATAACTAATCATTTAAAAAATTACAATAAAGAACAGGAGTTATAATTAATGAAAGTTCGTTTATATACTGATGAAGAAATTAATAAACTAAATAATTCTATTTTTGTTAGAAGTGTTAAATATAAAAGAGAGATTGAATACGATCCATTATTTAAGTTATGGACTATTGTCATAAAACATGATTTACCAGAACTCTCAGCAAGAGAAATATTTGCTCGTGGAGGAATTGATATTAATATAGTTCATAAAAAACTACCACAACGAAGAATTAAAGAATGGATTGATAATTATAAAAAGTTTGGTATAAGATATTTTTTACCAGAAGATGAATATTATCAAAGTATTACTTATGAAAAAAATAATAAAATACATTATGATACTATGAAAATGCAACTAATGGATTTCGTTTTAAAAAGATTAAAGGAAATTAAATTAGATGAAAATAGATAAGCATATATATTTTACTAATGAAGAATATGCCCGTATATTAGATTATAAAGAAAAAAATAAATTGTCTTTTTCAGAAGCAGTTTGTTTTCTCTCTATCTCTGCTTTAAATAGTAATGATATTTTAGATAGAATTAATTTTTTAGAATCTCGTTTAGATTACCTAATTAAAAAGATAAATATTATTTATTCGTTAGAAGAACAGATTTATTCTGATATGAATTTTGATAATTTAACCGATCCTAAGAAAAGTAAGCCTTTAATAGAGTTTAATAAAAAATTAAGGAACACTAATATAAATGACTAAAAGTCCTAAAGTAATATTTAATTCTATCTTTACTCTTGCTTTAAATAACCCTGATAGTAAATATAAAAATCATAGCAAAAGTATTAAAAGAGTTCAAAAAATGTATGATTACTATACTAATGAAGAAAAACGAGCTATGTCTATGTATGATTATTATACTGGTAAATTAACAAAAGAAAATACAATGAATCTTATTAAAGAAGATGGTACATTTGCTACTGAAAAAGAAGTTGAAAAAAGGAAAAAATTAGCAGTTAAATATTTAGAAAATTCTAATCTTTGGCAAGGCGTATTATCTTTTAATAATGATTATATTAATGAGAATATTGATATTCATAAATTAGAAAAAGAATTAGCCACTAATATATTACCTAAATTTTTTAAAAGATGTGGTTTTAAAGATACTAATAAAATGTTTTATCAATTAGCACTTCATACTGATACTGATAACTTGCATTTTCACTTTTCTTTTATGGAGAAAGAACCTAATTATATTTATCATAAAAATAAAATTGGATATCGTAGATCTGGTGAATTATCACAAAATGAAATAGACTTTTTAAAATCACAAGTAGTTCATACGATTGAAAAAGAAAAAATATATACACCGTTATTAAAAGAAACTAATAAAGATATTGAGGAATTAAAAAAATATTTTAGTCCTAAAGAAAGAAATTACTTATTAAGAGATAAGAAAGATTTAATATTAGAAGAAAAAATATTAAGATTAGGACAATTACTTTATAAGGAAAGATATGACAATGATTCCAAAATTAAGTATGGTTCAATTAAAGATAAAGAAATTATTAATCTTACTAAAGATATAAAAACTTATTTGTTTTCAAAGAATAATGATAACTTTAAATTAGAATATAATAATTTTAAAGAATCTCTTAATAAAATAAATAACTATTTTTATAAAATAAACGAAGATAATAATATTAAAGATACTGTAGTTGATACTACTTTAACTGATAGTAAAAATAAGTATATAGATAATTATATATATAATGCCATTGTTAATTATGCTAATTACAATTATAAGAAAGAATCTAAAAATATTACTAAGATAAAAGAAAATGATATTATTCAAGAAATAATATTAAAGCACTATCTTGATAATAAAAAACAAACAAGAAAAGATATATTAAAAACTTACTTTACTAACACTAATTCTAAACAAAAATTTAGAAACAAACAAGAAATTGAAAATGCCATTAAAAGTATAAATGATGAGATGGATGAGGCTCAAAAAGAATTTTCTAAACTTTTTATATCAAATGACTATACAAAGTAATTGCAATTATTGTCTAAAGATGTTATTATACAGTTGTAGTAAATAAATATTACTACATAAACCATTTAACTTTACTGCTCATAAGCACTCCTTTCCATGTGCTTAGTAGTAAAAACCATAATAGTCGCTAGTACAGGACTATTTTTTTAATACTAATAATTAGGAAGTGACAGTCTTGAAAAAAATTATTAAAAGAAAATATAATGTCGATGAGGGTATTTTAAGTATAATACTTGCCAATGAGTATCTTTTGCGAGGAAATTCATCATTACCGAATGAGGTAAAGCGATTAATAATTGAATATATAGGAAAACTTAGAGAATATGCTGGAATCGAAGAAGAAGAATATAAAAATGATGATATTTTGTATTTTAACTATACAGTTGAATATAAGTTTAAAAAACACTAGTAATTTTATTAGTGTTTTTTTATAAATAAAGGAGGAATGTTATTGAATAAAATTGGAAAAAGATTAAAACAAGAAAGATTAAAAAATAATTTAACTTTAGAAACACTATCTAATATGACTAATATTTCTATATCTACTTTAAGTAATATAGAAAATGATAAAGTAGAAAATATTAGTGGTGTTTTTTTATATAGATTAAGTAAAGTATTTAATATAGATTATGATTATTTACTTAGGTTAAGGTGGGATATATTTCCTACCTTTTTATTTGAAAGGAAATCTTCTATTGGAAACAAATAAAATATTCAATGAAGATTGTATATTAGGTATTAAAAAAATACCAGATAACTCTATTGATTTAGTAATTATCGATCCACCTTATGACATTTGTACTAAGGGTGGAAAAATTGGTGACTCAAGAGTTGCTAAGGATGTCAAAAATTTAGAAAAAGAATTAATAGATAATAATTTAACTGATGGATTTGATATTTCTATTCTAGACGAGTTAATTAGAGTTATGAAAAATATAAATATTTATATATGGTGCAATGGTAGACAAATACCACTTTATATAAAATATTTTATTGAACAACTTGATTGTAAATTAGAAATTATTATTTGGGGTAAAACTAATCCTATGCCCCTTTATAGTAATAAGTATTTAGGTGATAAAGAATATTGTTTATATTTTAGAAAAAAAGGTTTTTGTCAGCCTAAAAACTATGAAGATGCCAAAACAATATATTTATCTACTCTTAACATTAAGGATAAGCAAAAATATGGGCATCCTACAATAAAACCACTTCCACTTATAAGGAAGTTAATAAGAAACAGTTCTAACGAAAATGATGTTGTTCTAGACTGTTTTATTGGTAGTGGCACAACAGCAGTTGCTAGTATTTTAGAAAACAGAAAATTTATAGGATTTGAAATTAATAAAAAATATTACGATATTGCTTTAAAAAGAATATCAGAAACAAATAAGGAGGATGATAATTAATGGAAAATAAATATGATGAAATAAAAGAAAAACATCAACAAAGAGTAAATAACTTTCCAATGATATTTGCTTTTTCTCAAGAACAGTTATACGAGGGCATGAGAAAACTAGGCTTAAAATCAATTGATACTGATAAAATTTATGATATGGGTATGGGTTGTTTTATAAAAAAGACAGATATCGATGACTATAATAAAATGTGGTCGGAAATAAGAAAAGAACATAATGATTTAATTAATGCTGATAAAACTGGTGATGGTTATATTAAGGATATGTTTGTAAGTGAACTTGAAAATCATGAGTATAGTTATACCCATGATTTAGATGAAACATTAAATGCCTTAGAACTAACTAGGGAGCAAGTTTTTAATAGTCCTACTTTAAGTCATGGATTAGAACTTGCTAAAAAAGAGGTCTTACAAAAAGAATCGGAGGTTGATTATGAATATGAATAATATTGAAGAAAAGTTTGATGATTTACAAACAATTTTAAATTCATCTAAGGAATTTAGTTTTAAGAATGATTCAATTTTAAAATTGAAACAATATTATGGTAATAAAGAAATTTATTTAGATTTATCTAAAATAGATATTAATATGTTTGAAGATTTATATTATGATCCAGACAAAGAATTAGATGACATGGAGGATTATGATTTATAGAAGTAATTTAGTGAGGGATAGACTATGAGTTTATCCCTTATTATCTTACTTACTATACTAATAATTTTTCTAATATGTTTTATTTATATAGAACCAATTATTTCAAAACATAAAATTAAAAATAATAATGAGTATGGTTCAGCTAGATTTTCTACATTTAATGAAATAAATAAGAATTTTACAAAAGAAAAAATCAGCAATATTAATGAAGTTGGGTTCCCAGTTTATTATGATAAAAATATATCTCATGTTTGGTTTGATAAAGAAACTCCTCATTATGTTTATTTAGGATCAAGTGGTTCTGGTAAAAGTGTAACAGCAGTTATTCCTATGATTAGTTTTATTGCAAATGCTAAAGTTAAAAGAAGTATTTTTGTAACCGATCCTAAAGGTGAAATTTATCATACCACTTCTAAAATGTTGCATGATAAAGGTTATAAAGTTTTAACAATAGATTTTAGACATCCTGAACTTTCTAATCATATTAATATATTAGAGCCTATTATTTGTGAATATGAAAATTATATTAAGTATGACAAATTAATGAAAGATACTTTAGATAATGATTTGAAACTAGAATATCAAAATAAATCAATATCTAGTTATGCAGAAACTAATAGATTAATAACTTCTTTGGCATCTATGATTACCTATGATAAAACACAAGGAAAAGATCCCTTTTGGAATAATAGTGCTAAAAATTTATTAGAGGGTTTAATTGGTTTCTTTTTAGAAGAATATAAAGATGGAAAAATTAAAAGAGAACAAATAACAATGACATCTATTCGTAAATTTCAAAATTCTACTATGGAAGATAAAAATGCTAAAAAGTTTAAGTTTTATATAGAGCAAAAGCCTTATGGAAGTAAATCTAAAGATAGTTTAATACCAATACTATCATCTAGTGAAAATACTTATAAATCAATTACTAGTGTTTTTAGTGAGAAAATGGCAATATTTGATGATGTTAATGTTGCTAATGTAACTAGTAAATCTGATTTTGATTTTGATATATTAGGTAAAGAACAATCAGCACTATTTGTTATAGTTCCAGATGAAGATAAAATTTACTATACTCTTGTAACTATCATTCTAGGACTTCTATATAAAGAACTAGTAAAACTTGCTAATTCTACTGAAAATAAAAAATGTCCTATTGAAATTGACTGGATTTGTGATGAGTTTTCTAATTGTCCACCACTTGTAGAGCCAAGTATAGAATCAATAATTTCTGTTGCTCGTTCAAGAGGACTTAGATACCATCTTTTTATTCAAAGTTTAAGTCAATTAGACAATGTTTACGGTAAAGAAGTCGCACAAATAATACTTGATAATTCTGGAATGGCTTACTTGAAAACAAACACTATGGAAACGGCTGAAGCAATAAGTAAACGATTAGGTCGTATGACCTTAGAATCTTCTTCTATAAGTCAATCTGTAAGTTTGACTAATTATAATGGAAACAAATCAACATCCTTAATAGGTCGTGATTTATTAACACCAGATGAAGTTAAAAATTTGCACTATAAAACTATTATATTTCCGAATATAGGTTATCCAATATTTAGAGATACTGTTATATATAAAAAATTATCTTGTTATTCAAGTGGTGAATTAAAAAGAAAAATAACTCCACTTGAAGATTTAAGTTATACATATTTTACAGTTGAAGATATACAAACAAAATATGATAGATTATATAGGAATAGAAATAACAAAGAGATAAATAAAGAAGAACTTTCATTTTATGACAAATTTAAGACTGAAGAAATTAATAAGTTAAATGATATTGTTAATGTCGTTAATGATTTATTGAAAGATAAAATTAAATTATTTGAATTTAAAGAAAATAATAATCGCACATTTGCCAGTTTTGAATTAAAAGAGCCATTAAATACAAAAGAATCGATATTTCTAAAAGGAAAAATAAATAAAGAAGTATATCATTTAGAAATCGACAATGGAGATAGTACAAAATCAACTATTGAAATACATTTAAAGAATCCGTTAGAAAAAGATTTAACTTTGGAAAGAAAGGTACATAACAATGTCTAGTTCTTATTCAAATACTAAAGCAATAGAATTTAGTAAAGGTGATATGATGAATAAGAATATAGAAATATATAATTATGATTCTAATGGTAATAAAGTAGATCCAAGTTTAATGGTTATAAATATAAAAGTTATATATGAGATAGTAAAAAAATATATTAAGGAGCAAACTTCTTAATATGATTTTACTTTTAAAAAAAATCATGCTAGGATGTTTTTGTAAGTTTATAGTTTCTATAAAAAAGACCTTTATAAAAGCAAAGGAGGAATTATTATAAAGGCAGGACTATATGCTAGAGTTTCTACTGATATGCAATTAGAAGGTTATTCAATAGATGCACAAAAAGAATTTTTGCTGAGCTATGCCAAAAGCAAGGAATTTACAGAATATGAATATTATGTTGATGGTGGTTATAGTGGTAAAGATTTAAACAGACCAGAAATTCAAAGATTAATTCAAGATGTAAAAGAACATAAAATTGATACGGTCATTGTATTTAAACTAGATAGAATTTCTAGAAGTCAAAAAGATACATTATATTTAATTGAAGAAGTATTTAATAAATATGGTGTTGGATTTATTTCAATGAAAGAGAACTTTGATACAACAAGTCCTTTTGGCAAAGCAATGATTGGAGTGTTATCTGTGTTTGCTCAATTAGAAAGAGAAACAATCCTAGAAAGAACAAGAATAGGAATTAAAAAAAGAGCAGAAGATGGATATTGGCGAGGAGGAGGAAAAATACCTTTTCCTTATAAATATGACAGGGAGCAAGGTATTTTAATACCAATACCAGAACAAGTTGAAATATTAAATAAAATGATTTCTATGTATTTAAGTGGTAAAAGTTTTAATAATATTGGTGAAGTTGTAGGTATGGACGAAAGAATGGTAGAAAGAAGATTATTATCTATAACAAATACTGGTGTTGTTCCATATAAAGGGCAAATTTATGATGGAAAACATGAAGCCGTTGTATCAAAAGAATTGTATGAAGAAATATTAAGGGTTAATAAACTAAGAAGTAGAGAAAAATATGAAAAACATTATTTACTAACTGGTAAAATAATCTGTGGTCATTGTGGTGCAAGATATCGCTATCAAAAATGGGGTAAAAGATTAATTATGTATTGCAATTCTCAGCAATCAAGTAAAAAGAGATACATAAAAGATCCTAATTGTAAAAATAAAAGGTGGGATACATTTGAAATTGAAGATATTGTATTAGAACAATTATTTTCAATGAGTTTAGATGAAAATTTATTTAATTCAACCTTTAACATTGCAACAGTCAATGTACTTAATGAACTAAAAGATAGAAAAGAAAGAATAAATAGACAAATTGAAAATTTAATCAATTTTATTTCAAATGGTATTGCAGTAGAAGAAACTAGTAAAAAAATAAAAGAATTAGAAAAAGAAAAAACAAATATTGAAGAGAAAATCAAAAATAGTGAACAAAGGGAAAAAGCAAACAAGGTTGCTTTTGAAATGGTAAAAAGTTTAAAATCCACATGGATGTATATGACTTTTGAAGAACAAAGAAGTATTATAGAACATTTAATAGATCGTGTTGTTATTGATAATAATAAAGTAAGTATCTATTATAAAATATTATAATTTTTTTTGAAGCTATTTTCTCGCACCATGTCTTTAATCCCTATTAGAGACATACTTATATTTATTTTTAGACTACTTATGATTGTTGGATAGCTATTTGGTAATACTAATAGTTTTAGGATTTGATATTTACTGGCTTTAAGGGATTTTAATAGTCTTATTTTGGTCTGATCTGTGCTTTGAAAGCCACCATATACAGTTACTATTGTGATTATAAGGGAAATGAGAAGAGCCATTATTATTATTGATTTCATTCCCGCACCGGCCCATATTATGATAATGGGACCGAGAGCTACTTTGGGAAGACTATTTAATATGGTTAAATAGGGGTCTATTACTTTAGAAAAAAAGGGACTGTTATACATTAGTATAGCTATTATTATTCCTAAAATGGTACCGATTAGGAAGCTTACTATGGTTTCATATATGGTTATGTAGATATGATTAAAGAGATTGCCAGCTTGATATAGTTCGATTATTGTTTCTAGTACTTTTTGGGGAGAGGATGTTATAAAGGTATTGATAAGAGATTTATCTGCTAAGAATTGCCATAGAAAAATAAAGAATATTAGTATAAATAGTTGAACGGTAATGACTAATAGTTTATTTATCTTTCGTTTTCGTAAATATTTTTTTTGTTCAGGACTAGTCATTATAATCTATTTCCTTCCATATTTGATTATAGTATGTTGCAAATTCTGGACATTTTCTATTTTCTATAGGGGTTGATTTGTTTTCCATTTCAATATTTATTTCTTTTTTTATTATGGCTGGACGATTTGATAGTACTATTACTTTATCGGCCATTGATATGGCTTCGGATATATCGTGAGTTATCATTATGGCGGTTTTGCCTTCTTTTTTTATTATTTTGTATACGTCATCTGACACTTTTAATCTTGTTTGGTAATCGAGGGCTGAAAATGGTTCGTCTAGGAGTATAATATCGGGTTCTGTCATTAGGGTTCTTATTAGTGCTACTCTTTGTCTCATTCCTCCGGAAAGGTTTTTAGGATAGGTGTTGATGAAGTCTCCTAATCCGTATATTTTTAATAGTTTTATGGCTTTCTCTTTATGTACTGGTTTTATTTTATTTGTTATTTTTATTCCTAAGAGACAGTTATCTAATATTGTTAGCCAGTCAAAGAGACAATCGCTTTGTAACATATATCCTACTTTGGTGTTGTCTTTATAATTTATTTCACCGCTCGTCTTATTATCTAATCCACATAATAGCCCCAGTAGGGTAGATTTACCACAGCCTGATGGACCTACTATAACTAGGAATTGGCCCTCAGCTACGTTCATTGTTATGTCTTTAATGGCTAGTATTTCTTTGGCGGGGGTGTGGTAAATTTTTTTTAAATTTTTTATTTCGAGAATGTTACTCATAATCTTGGAAATACTTGCTGTAAATTAGTTTGTCGTAGTCAACCATACTATTTAGTTCTCCGGCGGTCATTAGGATTTCTTCGATATGCTGCCATTCTTTTTCGCCAATTGTTATATTTTCTTTCCAAGCACCGGCATTTTTGTAGCGGTCAATTATGGTTATCATATCTTCCTTGCTGGTATTTGGGAACTGGTCCATAATGAGGTCAGCAATATCGCTACTATTGTGGTCCTTTACATATACTAGGGCTTTGTTTATGGCTTTAGTAAAGCTTTTTATTACTTCGGGATTTTGCTCAATATAGCTTTTGCGGGCATTGTAGGCAGTATATGGGACCGAGCCTCCTAATTCACCAATGTAGGCAACGACATAGCCAAGGCCTTCTTTTTCTACAGAAGTTGCATTGGGTTCAAATAGGGTTACAAAGTCACCAGTTCCTCCGATGAAAGCTCCCTCCATTGCGGGAAAGGCTACGGATGTGTCAATAGTTAGGTCTTTTGTGGGGTCAATTCCGTTTTGTCTTAGAGCCCATTCGAAGGTCATTTCCGGCATTCCGCCTTTCCTTCCTCCTATTACGTATTTTCCTTTTAGGTCATCAAGTGTAAAGTTATCTATTTTTTCTCTTGATACTAGGAAACTTCCGTCTTTTTGGGTTAAGCCGGCAAAGGTCATTACGTAGTCTTTTTCACCGCCGTTATATACGTATATGGTTGCCTCGGTGCCGGAAAATCCTATATCTACATCTCCCGATAGGACGGCGGCCATAACGGCATCGGCTCCGGATGCAAGGGTTAATTCGACATCTAGTCCTTCTTCTTCAAAGTATCCTAGGGCGAGGGCTACATATTGAGGGGCATAGAAAACGCTATGGGTTACTTCTGCTACCGTCACTTTTTGGTTTTGGGTGGTATCTTCTTTTTTATTTTGGGATATTAATACTCCGACAAGAAGTATTAATATTATTGTTATTATCCATACAATTATTTTTTTCATTTTTCCTCCTTATTTCATAAGTAGTATATTCTGTTTTTTTGTAATTGACATTGTTTTTTTTATGTGTTATACTTTTTTTGTAAATTGCTGGAAGGGGGGAAGTTTATGGACAAATTTACAGACAAGAAAATTAATCTTGCTATGATACCAGCAGATTGCAGAGTTAGAGATTTGGAAAGGATTGTTAGTGTTGGAAGTGTAATTGATTATGCTACTGATGCTACGGAAAAGGCTTATAATGGTGATGTTGCCCAAAGTGCTTTTCGTAACTTTTTGAAGACTGGAAGAGAAAATTTCTTTACATCTGAAAAGACTTTCTATGAAGAAGGAAAACTTGGTTTTTTAACGCCTAGACAAGCTGTTTCTTTGTATAAGCTTGAGGACGTTATTCATTCTGTTACTTTTATTGTTGCGTTTAATAATATTTATTATCGTGATGGTAAAAGGGTTCCTTTTGAGTTTAAGAATGAAAATGCTATGATTTTTGCTAATCCTTCTATTGATTATATGCTGGATAAGACAGATGATTTTTATGCTGAATGGCTTTATAGTAACTTTAAGAGTGGCATTAAGACACTTAAGACTGGTCTTTATGATAGTATTGATAGTACGCAAGCTAGGTTTGATTTTGAAAGTGCTATTTATGGGGCTTTTGGAGTTGCTAATAATACTAAAAGAGAATATTTTGAAAAAAGGAAAGCTCTTAGAAAATAATCTTTGGATTATTTTTCTTTTTGCTGTAAAGTGGAGTTAAAAGTTTGACATTTGTTTAGTTTTATGGTATTATTTTAGTCATAAGGAGGTATTTTATGGATACTGAAAAAATAACTAGATTTTATAATGATGCTGTTAATAGAATTGATAGTGCAAATGAAAGTGATAGGAATGGGATTGCCAATTATTTAATTGGTTATTATACTAATATGAGTACTGATAATCTTAGTAGATATGCTATCACTAAAGAGGAAGCAACAGAAATAGCGAATAGGATTAGAGAATATAAGGATAATAGTTTGAGCCAAGGAACTGAAAACGTTGAGACCGAGACGCCTACTATTAATAATGTTGCTAGTAATAATGATGATATTAATAATGATGTAGTTACAGAGAAGGTTAATAATGCTATTGATGCTATTAATGTTAATAATAGTCTTAGTATTGGCGATAATAATTCTGCTCTTAGTCAAATTAATTATATGATTGATTACTACACTAGTCTATCTGGTGATAATATGAGAAGAGAGGGTATAACTTCTTACGATGATGCAAGAGAAATTGCAAGAAGGCTTACTGAGTATAGGGATAATGAGCTTGCTAATAGAGAAAGAGAAGCAACAGCTGAGGAGGAAGTACCTACTGAATTAACTAGCGAAAGTGAAATTAGGCCAGTTAATATTGAAAAGAAGGTAGAAGAAACAGAAAAAGTAGAAGATGAAATGCAACAAGAACAACAAGAAGAAGAAATTAGTTTAAGCGAAGTATTTGATAGAAATAGTAATGTTGGAGATAGTGAGGCAGAAAAGGAAGCTATTAGTGAGGAACAAAAAACGGATACTGATACTGATACTAAGACAGAAATAGCAGAAGATGAAAATATGAGAATTAGTCGTGCTGTCGACTATATTATATGGAATTCGGAAGAATTGAATTTAGATGAGGCTTTAGAATATATTCAAAAGGAAATTGACAAATATAATAATTATAAGGTAGAGACTGGCAGTAGGTATTCTGCTAGTGAAGCTAAGGAAATAGCAAAAAAACTTGAATTATATAAGCAAGACCTTATTAAAAATTATGAAAAATTTAAAAAATTAGATGATGCTATTGCTGGACATATCAAGTATGCAGAAACATTAGAACTTAATGATAGCATTGAGTATATTGATAAAACTATTCAATATTACAATAACAGTTCAAATAATAATTTTACAAAAGAAGAGAATGAGTATATCGTTAAACGTCTTACAGCATATAAGAATAATCTTGAAGATAAATTAGATGATAAAGCTGATAAGCAAAAAGAAAGTGAAAAAAAGAAAGAAAGTAGAATAAAAGTTGTTGGAAAAAGAGTATGTAAGTGGATTTCTAAACATAAAAGGCAAATATTAATTGGTGTTGGATGTGCGGCAATGGCGACAGGACTTTTTGCTATATCAGCATCTGCTATTCCTACATTGATGGCTGCTAATTCTGCTAACTGGTGGATTGCTAAGTCTGTTGGTAATGTTGCTTTAATGAATACGCTTCACGCTAATAATATTGCTCTTGGTGCTAAGGTTGGAGCTGTATTTGCTGCTAAAGCAGGAACTTGGACAATATCTGCTGGTTCTGTTATTGGTAAAAGTGCTTTAGTATCAGCTATTGCAGGAGTTAGCGGATTTGGTGTTAGTAGTGTTGCCGAGGCTCTTCATAAGAAGTTTGTTCCTAAAACTAATTCTAATGGAGAAGAGATTGTATCTAAAGAAGAAGCAAAAATTTATTATGATAAGGGATATAAAAAAGGACTTAAAAAGGGTCGTAAAGAAACTAATGATAGAGAATATAATGATGGTTTTGATGCTGGTTACGATGCAGCACTAGAGGATATCGAAAAAGAAGATAATAAGGATAAATCATCAGATGATAAAAGTAAAGCGTCTTTTCAATCTTTAAGAAATGGTCTTGCAAGATTATTTAATAGATCTAAAAAAGAAGATAATGATGAAGAATGGGAACCTATTGTTAGTAATGATAATAATAGTAGTAGAGCATCTCTTTCGGAAAGAAAGGATTGGCAAGAGCATTTTGCCAATAATGGTATTGAAGAACCTGGAGTGACAAAAACACCTATTATTGACGGAGGTATTGTGAGTACTGATGAACTTGAACAAAGTTCTACAGAAAAGGAAATTGTAGGAAGTGTGGCTGAAAATGTAGCAAGTATTATGGATAATCCTGATGATAGCAAGGAAATTCCAACGATACAAGAAAATGCTTCTAAACCGGTTAACTTGGAAAAGCCGGAACATACTTCTAAAGAAAGTGATCCTTATAGTGAACTTGCTGAATTTGGTAAAGGTTTATCTTCTAAATTAAGTGAAACTACTGAAAAAACTGTACCTACTAATAACTTTGTTTATGATGCTAATAAAGATAAAGAAGATAATATATGGACTATTGCTTATAAAGCTGGTGTTTATTATGCTGAAAATGGTAGTACCGCTAAAATATGGGATGAAGTTGTTAAAATTAAAAACTCACTTAAAATGAGTAGCATAGAGCAATTTAGAGAATGGGAAAATGGACTTAATGCAGGGATAAATGATTATATGAAAAAAATTGATGACAGTAATGCTAAGTCTGGTAGTCATAAAAGATAAGAAGGGAAGAATATAATATATGGATATTAATGATATTATTATGCTTGCTAATAATAAGGAATATTTGTTATTAGATGATGCTATATTAGAAAAAAATAGATACTTTTTAGCTGTTCAAGTTGTTAATGATGAACCTACTAATAATTATTTATTCTTTAAGCATATTAGTGATAAAAATGATGATTATGTTGAAGAGGTTAAAGAGGATAATATGAAGAATGCGTTACTTGGTATATTTTCTATTAATTATAGTGATATGACTGAGGACTATATAAAAGACAACCAATTATAAAGGTTGTCTTTTTTAGTTTGCTAAGTAATTATTTGGATCTACTATTATATTTTCGGCTTGTAATTCGTCTTTAAAGGTTTCGGCAAAAATTACTAGTTCCTTCTTTATTACATCGGGATATACAGCTTTAGTAAATCTAATGGCATCATAGATATTTTTAAAACTTACTCTATTACTATTTTCATATAGAGCATTAGAAAAGGATTGTCGTAAAATAGTTAGAGCTATATCTGGGTAACGTGAAGATAGTTCATATACTCTTTTGTATTCACTGGTCATATTTACGATGAATTCCATTATTTTTTGTTTTATAAAATCTGTATATGGTAATATCACTCCTGTTTGTTTCTCTATTTTGGGGAGTGTTTGTAATAGTATTTGCACACACATTTCCATAGTTGGTTCTTCAACGTCTATTTTTTCAAATCTTCTTAAAAAGGCTTTATCTCTAACTATGTATCTATCATATTCAGCAGTAGTTGTTGCTCCTATCATTTTTATGCTTCCTCTACTTAGGCCTTCCTTAAACATATTGGCAAGGTCGAGGGCTGCTTCATTAGTTGATATTATTAGGGTGTGTATTTCGTCAACAAATAGGATTATTTTATCTAGGTTTTTTATTTCTTCAATTAGTCTTAATACTCTGTTTTCGCCTTGATATTCTCCTACTAGAGCAGCAACATTTATTCTATATATTTGGTAGCCTTTTAGTAAATCGGGAACATCGTTTCGCTGAATTTTGTAGGCTAGGCCTTCCACAATGGCTGTTTTACCTATACCGGGTTTTCCGACAAGAATGGCTGATTTTTCAGGAGTAAGAAGGGTTAGTATTAATCTTTTTATTTCTTCTTCACGGGCTATAGCGGGATTTGTTAAATATGTTGCGTTAGTAAGATTATCGGCATATCTTGATAGCATCGTGTTGTTTATGTTTTGGTTATTATTCATTATTTACCTCCTATTACGAGTGTTAGTAGTATCCATACTCCAGCTGTTAGTATTAGTGATGATATAAAGGCTGCATCTACGAAGCCTCCTTTAGTTCTTTTTTTGGCATCATAATAGAAATTGTATTTTTTCTTTTTACTTAGTGTTTGTAGTGGTACTTTATCGTTCATAACAGCTCCTTACAATATTTCTTTTATTTGGTTCTTGATATTTTCATCAGGAATTTTATTTATTATTCTTTCTAATTTTTGATTTTTTTCTTTTAATTTTAGTATTTCTTCATATTTATGTAGTTTTATATTTATGTTTTTGAGGACTTTATGGATAGCATTTCTACTTATATTTAAGTTTTCAGCCATTTCTGATAAGGAAAGATTTTCGAAATAGTATTGTTCGAAGTATTCTTTTTGTTTATCAGAGAGAAGCCCTCCATAATAGTCATATAGTATTATTAGGTTATTTCTTTCGTCCATTATATTATTTTTATCACTGTATAGAGAGTTGAGAATATTATTAAAAATACTGATATTCCAAATAGTATAATAGTACTAGTCAGTTTATCTTTATCTTCTTTTTGAAAGTAAGCAATGGTAAGTAGTTCGAGGGCTAACAAAAGAAGGGTTGTTGGTAGTAGTGCTAGGGATTTGAATGTCCCTATTAGGGCTATTATAAATAGTACTCCTACTAATATACAGATATTCCTTTCTAATTTTTTTGATTCTGTTTTATTCATTTGGTTCCCCTTTCTATAGATCTTTGAAAAGACCGTATATGTATTTTTCTATATCAAATGGTTCTAAATCTTCGACGGTTTCTCCTAGTCCAACGTATTTTACGGGAATGCCTACCTCTTCTTTAATGGCAAGGACTATTCCTCCTTTGGCCGTTCCATCTAATTTCGTTAATACTATTCCCGTTATGTCAGTTATTTCTTTAAATGACTTGGCTTGGGATATGCCGTTTTGACCGGTAGTTGCATCTATTACTAGTAATGTTTCGTGAGGGGCGTCGGGTACTAGTTTTTTTATTACTTTATTTATTTTATTTAATTCTTGCATTAAATTGGTTTTATTTTGTAATCGACCGGCGGTATCAACGAGAATTACATCGCTATTTTTTTCTTTGGCAACATTTATTCCATCGTAGATAACACTAGCTGGGTCTTTGGATGTTGATGTTACAACGGGTACATCTATTTTTGCTCCCCATTCTTCTAATTGTTCAGTGGCTCCGGCTCTAAAGGTATCACCGGCTACTAAAAGGGGATGTTTGCCTTCGTTTTTTAGTTTACTTGCTAGTTTTCCTATGGTAGTTGTTTTTCCTACACCGTTAACTCCGACAAAAAGGATTATAGTTGGTGGTGTATCACTAAAATTTATTTTGCTTGATGTTACACTTCCCTCAACATACATAATTAATAACTCATCTATAATTACTTCTTTTAAAACTTCTGTATCTTCTATTTTTTCTTTTTTTACTCTGTCTCTTAATTTGTCTACAAACTTTACAACAGTGTTTATTCCTATATCTGACATTATGAGAATGTCTTCTAATTCTTCAAAGTATTCGTCGCCAACAAATTTGTATTTTTTGGAAAGGCTATTTAGTTGGGAAACAAAATTTTTTCTTGTTTTTGCTAAGCCTTTTTCATAATTTTGTGTTTCGACTGATTCCTTTGTAAATGCTTGTTTTATCTTGTTAAATATTCCCATATTTCCTCCTTTATTTATAAAAGAAGAAGACTATTTTGCTTCTTCTGTTGCTCTTGTTTCTCTTACAACTGTTACTTTAATAGTTCCTGGATATTGCATCTCTGCTTCTATTTTGTCTTTTATATCAAGGGCTATTTGATGAGCCATTAAATCGTCTACTTCTTCGGGCTTAACTATTACTCTTAATTCACGTCCGGCTTGAATAGCGTAAGTCTTTTCTACTCCTTCAATATCATTTCCTATTTGTTCTAGTTTTTCTAGTCTTTGGAAATATATGTCAGTGGAATCGTTTCTTGCTCCAGGGCGAGAAGCGGATATGGTGTCTGCTATACTTACAATAGTTGATATTATGCTTGTGGATGGGCAATCACCGTGGTGGGACGCAATAGCGTTTATTACTATATCATCTTCACCGTATTTCTTAGCTATTTCCATTCCTACTTGAACGTGACTTCCTTCCATTTCGTAGTCAATTGCTTTTCCTATATCGTGTAATAGTCCTGCTCTTTTGGCTAAATTTACTCTTTCTCCTAGTTCTCCGGCAATTATTCCTGAGATATTGGCCACTTCCATTGAGTGTTTTAGGGCGTTTTGGCCGTAACTGGTACGGAAATGTAATCTTCCTACGGTTTCAATTAGTTTGGGATCCATTTTGGATATTCCTAGTTCGTAAATTGCATTTTTTCCGTATTCTTTGATTTTTTGATTTACTTCGTCACTCATCTTAGCGTATACTTCTTCTATTCTCGTTGGGTGTATTCGGCCGTCTTTGATTAGGGTTTCAAGAGTTAACTTGGCTATTTCTCTTCTTAGGGGATCGAAACTTGATATTACTATTGCTTCAGGGGTATCGTCTATTATGAGGTCTACTCCGGTTACGGATTCAATAGTTCTTACGTTTCTTCCCTCTCTTCCTATTATTCTACCTTTCATTTCATCGTTTGGTAGAGTTATTACGGATACGGTTTGTTCATTAGTTACATCGGCAGCGTATTTTTCCATACAGCTTATTAGCATTTCTTTGGCTTTGGTGTCTACTTCTAATTTGGCTTCTTCTTCTTTCTCCTTAATATAGGATACTATTTGTTTCGTCATTTTTTCTTCAACGGTTTTCATTATGGCTAATTTGGCTTCTTCTTTGGAAAATTTGCTTATTCGTTCTAATTCTTCTAGTTCTTGTTTTTTTATTTCCTCCATTTTTTCTTTTGTTTCTTGAATTTCTTCTTGTTTTTGCATAAGCACAGTTTCTCTTTCTTCAAGATTGGATTCTCTTTTTTGGAGGGCTAAATCTCTTCTATCTATGTTGTTTTCTCTTTGTAATAGTCTTGCTTCAGACTCTTTTATTTCGTTTTTCTTTTCTTTTATTTCTTTTTCTGATTCGAGTTTTATTCTATGTACTTCTTCTTTGGCCTCTAAAATGGTATCTCTTTTGTGCTTTTCTGCATCTTTTTTTGCTTTATCTATAATGGAGTCAGCAGTCTTTTCGGCTTTTTTTATGTTTATAGTTCTATATGCGAAAAAGGCGACAACTCCTAAAACTAATCCAAGAACAAACGTTAATATGGAGATTAAATTACCATTCATTGGTACCTCCATTCTCCTGTGGTTAAATACTTTGTTTTAGTATTTCTCCTACATTTTTATTGTACTGGTATTTTGGGGAGTTGTCAAGGTGTAGAAGAAAAAAAGAAGTTAATTTACTAAAATTTTACGGTTTTAGTTTGGCTTCTTTTTTGTCTATTCCTAATTTTTTTCTTAGTTTGGTTTCTATTTCTATTTCGAGGGGTTTATTTTGTTTTAGGTATTGTTTTACATTTTCTTTTCCTTGACCTATTTTATTGCCTTGATAGGCATACCAAGATCCGGATTTTTCTATTATTCCGTAGTCGGCGGATAAGTCTATTATTTCACCTAATCTTGATATTCCTTGACCGTATATTATTTCAATGGTTGTGGTTTTAAAGGGGGGAGCAACCTTATTTTTTACTACTTTTATATTGGTTTTGTTTCCTAATATTTCGCTATTATTTTTGATTTGTTCCCCTCTTCTTATGTCTAGTCGAACGGAAGAGTAGTATTTTAGGGCTTTGCCTCCTGGGGTAGTTTCGGGGTTTCCAAATATTACTCCTACTTTTTCTCTTAATTGATTTATAAATATTACTATTGTTTGGGTTTTGCTTATACTTCCGGATAGTTTTCTTAGGGCTCTACTCATTAATCTGGCTTGCAAGCCTATTTGGTTATCGCCTATTTCTCCGTCTATTTCGGCTTGGGGAACTAAGGCAGCAACGGAATCTATTACGATAATGCTTAGGGCTTCACTTCTTACAAGGGCATCGCATATTTCTAGGGCTTGTTCTCCGGTATCGGGTTGTGATAGTAGGAGTTCATCGATATCGACACCTAAGTTTGAAGCGTACACGGGATCAAGGGCGTGTTCGGCATCTATGAAAGCAGCACGTCCTCCTTGTTTTTGGACTTCGGCAATGGCGTGAAGGGCGATGGTTGTTTTTCCTGATGATTCGGGACCGTATATCTCTATAATTCTTCCTTTGGGGTAACCTCCAACTCCTAAGGCTAAATCTAGGGATATTGATCCGGTTGGTGATACTTCGATTTTTTGGTGTTCGTGTTCACCTAATTTCATTATGGATCCTTTTCCGAATTGTTTTTCGATATTTGCAAGGACCTCCTCTAATCTTTTATCTTTTTCTGTATTTTTACTCATTTATCCTCCCCAACAGTGACAGGTTTATTATAGTATAGTTTGGGTGGTTTGTCAATGTTTTTTTTCTTGTTTTTTACCCCTGTAGGGCCAAGAAAAAAAGAGGTTTAATTCCTCATATATTTATTTTGCGGTTATGTATTCTTTGGCCATTCCATAGTATTTTACACCTGAAACGACAGAGAGAACACACGAGATTATTAATAGATATTCGGACACTCTTAGGCCAACGAGTTCAAATGGTAAGTTATAAAATAGGGTTAGGGTTAAGCCGACCATAAGGGTAGCGGTTTTGACTTTGGCTACGGGTATGGCTGCTACGGCTTTGCCTTTGTTTCCTATAAGCATCTTAATGGAATCTACTATTATGTCTCTTACAATGAATACTACGACTATAATTGGGGCTATCATTCCGTTACAGGCTAGTATTATCATTAGGGAATTTGTTAGCATTTTATCAGATATGGCATCTACCATTTTTCCGAAGTCGGTTACCATATCGTATTTTCGGGCTACATAGCCGTCCAGAAAATCGGTTAAGGATGCTATTATGAATAGTACTCCGGCTATTATGTATTTTAGATCTACTACTATATTATTATTTACTATGTATTTGGGAAATTCTATTCCAAAACTGTAAAATGGGAATAGGAGTAGGATTATTATTATTATTGATATAAATACTCTTGATAGGGTTATTTTATTTGCTTTATTCATTTTTACCTCCCTATAACATAGGTTACGTTTTCTTTATGGAAGTCGTTTCCACTCATATTGCTTATTATTAGGTATCCGCCAAATACTACTAGTAGCACAATGACAAGGGCTATTAGTAATTTGGGAATTTTGGTTTTTTCTTGTTCAAACGATGTATATGGGGATGTTATTTTTGGTCCCTCTTTCTTTTTTTCTTCGAGGGCTTTTTCTATTTCTTCTAAGGGTATTTTTGATGTAAAGTCAAAGAGGAATTCATTAAATTCGTCGACCATTTTTTCTCCGTCTAATCCTAGGTATTTGGAATAGTCTCTTATTAGGTATTTTAGGAATAAGACATCACTGAATTCGTCTTTTTTTCCTTCTTCTAGATTGGATAATTGTGATGGTCTTACTTTCAGGTCCTCGGCGGCTTCATCGATTGTTAAGCCATTTTCTTCCCTTTTTTCTTTTAATTTACTTCCTATTTCTTTCATTTTCATCTTCCTTTTATAATAATATTATTTTATAAGCCACGTTCTGTACCTTAAAGGTGACAAACATTTATCTATGGTTTATAACCATCCCCTAGTGAATTCATTTCTTCTTTAGGGGTTCCCCTACCGTAATTTGGGTTTCTCGCTTGTGGGGTTTACCGCGTTTCATTTATTTATTTCTAAATAACTCGTCTCTGTGGCACTTTATGGGTTATACCTTGTATTTCTATTTAGGTATAGGGCCCGCCGTCAGTATTTACTGCCTTAGGTTATTTGTTCCCTAAGCACAATCACTACTATCATCGCAGATAGTGCGAGCGTGGACTTTCCTCTACATTTTTGTTAATGCAGCGTTTGTCCAAATAATATTATTGTTCTTCTTTTCCGAAAATTATTTTTTCTAGTTGTGATATTCTTCTTATCAAATCGACATTGGTTATTTCTTTTTCTCCTGATTTTATAGCGGATATGCTTGATTTTAGGTTGTGGACTTCTTGTTTTAAAGCGTTATTTTCAGCAATGAGGTTTTTTCTTTCACGATCATAGCTTTTTATTATGTTATCGAATTCGTTATAGTCTTTTATAATGATATCTAAGAATTTGTCTACTTCTTGTAATCGGTATCCTCTGGCATCTACTTTAAATTCTTTATCTAATATATCTTGAATTGACAAGGAAATTCTATTCTGATACATTCTATACCACCTCTACTATAATTTTCTCAAAAAAAATTGGTTTTGTCAATTGATTTGCTTAATTTGTGATAATATCTTATCATAAAATTTAATTATTGTCAAATTTTCATATTTGGGGATTTTTTTACTATAATTTAGTGGAGGAGTATTATG
>SAMEA104315424__coassemble_581_pt1 | contig 26161 bp, 21 predicted proteins | sample SAMEA104315424__metabat2_high_PE_039 | metagenome-assembled genome bin SAMEA104315424 (sample SAMEA104315424) | gut metagenome | biome: Monkey gut; feature: monkey-associated habitat; material: faeces | place: China | collected 2013
ACTATAATAACAGGAATAGGGGTAGCATTTGGTTATTTTATCTGGAATAGTACTAATAATACAGATATAAGTTTTACAGTAGATGGGGCAATAGTAGAAATAATGGATGGTAAGGATATAACAGGAATTAACCTAATGCCTACTGTTAATTATACCAGTACAGGTAATGTTAGTAAAAATATTAAAGTAAGATTGAAGGATACACCTACTAGTAATGTTAGTGTTAGTATTAATTTAAAGATAAATAGTATAGATAGTGGCCTTAATGATACTAGTTTTAAATATACATTAATTAAAGATAATAGTATAGTTAAGGAAGGTAACTTTGGAACTAGTAAGGCTGGTGATACCATTAATCTTGTAAGTATAAGTAGTGATGCCGGTACTTTAACAACTGATATTAGTAGTTATACATTATATTTATGGATAGATACTAATATGACTAATCCAAATAGTATGCAAAACCAGAAGTTCGATTTTAGTGTCGATGTAGTGGGAGACAATTCCAGTAATAGTTATATGAGTGTAAATGGGGCTGAATATGTAGCTAGTTTGGATGATAATAGTACAGGAGATACAGGAAGTGGAGTATATAGAGTATATCATGACGCTATCGCGGGTAGTAATAGTGCGACAGGTAGTGAGATACCAGCGGTTACTGATTATAGATATTATGGGGCTAATCCTAATAACTATGTATGCTTAGATATGGAGGGAGGTAGTAGTTGCCCAGATAAACACTTATATAGGATAATAGGAAGTATATATGAAGAATTGGAGAGTGCTAATAGGTTAAAGGTAATAAAGGCAACACCTCTTGTTGATAATAATGGGGTTAAGGGGTGGAATTATAATTGCAATGATGATTATAGTAGTTCTAGTAGTGTTAATTTATGGGCAAAAGCAACAAGTGGTATATATAGTGATAGTTTAACAGAGGGGAGTTCCTTGATGAAACTACTAAATAGTGGTGCTTGGTGGAATAATACAACAGGTGTATATTATAACGAAACGGAAGGAAATTTTATATCAGACTTTACTAATTTAGGGCTAAGTGATGCTACTAAAAAATTAATAAATAAAAGCAGGTATTATATAAATAGCGGTGTTATGAACATTGTTCCTAAAACAATATATAATGATGAAAGGGATACAGTTGGTAGTTTAAAAGATGGAGGCTCGTCATATTGGGATGGGATAATTGGTTTAATGTATGCAAGCGATTATGGGTATAGTGCTGGTAATTATTGCGTAAATAATATAAAAGGTTATGATTATGATACTAATTGTATTGGTAATAATTGGTTATATTTAGTTAGTAATGATAGTGTGAACAATGGATGTGAAAATATTTTAGGACGTAGTGATGGGTATCCAGGATTATTAAAAAATTATATTTGTAATGGAAAATTGGATTTAGTACCTTTATATGCAATCAATCAAACAACAGTCCGTCCCTCCTTCTACTTAGATAAGGATGTATCTATTGTATCAGGTGATGGTTCCCTTAATAATCCCTATATTTTAAAGTAATATATATATTATATATAGTACATACAATACATCTATATACTAGGATATATCTATATCCTTTTTCTTATCTATATATATACCCCCGATAGGGCCTAACCCCGAAAAAACTTAACTAGATGCTAACTTTGCAAAAAAATGGGGAATTGTGTGATATAATGGACTATATTAGAAAGGGAGTGTGGAATATGTTAGAAAATTTACAGGGAATTGGTCCGAAAACGATAAAAATGCTTAATATGATGGGGATATATAATGTGCTGGATTTGCTATGTTATTATCCTTACAGGTACGATATTTTGAAGAGGAGTGATATTAGTAATCTTAGTAGTCGGGATAGGGTTGTTACGTCCGGAGTTATTGATGGGCAGCCAACGATGATATTTATTACCGAGGAATTTAGGAAGATTATTTTTAGAGTGAATACGGGTAATGGTATTCTGAATATTACGGTTTATAATAGGAATAATTTGTACAAGGATCTGGCTCAGGGCAAGGTTGTGACGGTTATTGGTGTATATGATAGGAGTAAGAACACGGTTATTGCTAGCAGTGTGAGGTTCGAGGAGCTTCCGGTTAGTCCGAAGATTGACTCTGTATATAGGCTCTATAATGTGATGTCGAAGAGGGGTTTTGAGAAGGTTCTTAAGAGTGGAACTGACTGGATGATGAGTGATAGTCAGGGAGATATGGATAGGGATTTGGCAAGGGCCCTACAGGGGTCTTTACCGGACTTTATTATTGATAGGTATAATTTTATTTCTATGAAGAAGGCAATTGCTGAGGTGCATAATCCTAGTGATATTGCGATGCTTAAGAGGGCTAGGAAGAGGCTTAAGTATGAGGAATTGTTTAATTATTTGCTTAGGAACAAGTATCTGGCTAAGAGGATAAGAGAGAGCAAGAGGTGCATTAAGAGGAGGGACTTTTCGAAGGATGTTTATGGGTTTATAGAGAAAGAGGGGATAGTGCTTTCGCCTAGTCAAAGGGGATGTATTGGGGAGATTTTGGGGGATTTTAACAGGACGGGCAGGATGTACAGGATGGTTATGGGAGATAGGTTTAGTGGGAAGTTTTTGTGCGGTATGATGGGTTGTTATTTTAATTTTTTAGCGGGGCATAAGAGTATTATTTTAGCGGGAAGTGATAGGGAATGTGATTATGTGCTTGAGAGGATTGGGGAGATTGGGGAGAAGATGGGTATGAGGATTGGGGTTAGAAGGGAAGCTGATTGGGATAGGAATAGTAATAGGAATGGAGATAGTGATAGGGGTAGTAATGGAAAAGTAGGCAATGGTGAGGTTGAAAGGATTGGGAAGATTGATGAAAATGGGGAGATTGATGAGATTGGGGTTAGTGAGAATGTTATGGGTCATAGTGCTGGTGGTAGTGTGAGTGGTGATGACTATGATTTGCTTGGCGAGCTTAGAGAGGATGTTAGTGGTGGTGATCCGCATAGCGTAAAGGCCCAAAAGGAAGGCCTAATTGGGGAGGCTATATATAATAAGGAAAGGAAAATGGGAAATGGGGATGCTGAGGCGGCTCGTGAGGGGGATGTTGAGGCGGACTTTTGGGCCGATTTTGATGTGATAATTTGCAACTGGAATTTGCTTGGAGCGGAGATGGGCAAGAGTGATGTGGGGCTTTGCGTGGTTTACAATGGTGCGAGGGGGCTTGTGAATTTTGAGGCTTTGCGGATTTTTATGGATAGTAAGGCGGATATTTTGGGCATTAGCGACGTGGCGATTTCCGAGAAGAGGTATGGGCTTCTTTATGAGGGGCTGGATGTTTCGAGGGTGAGTGCTGGTGCTGGTATGCGTCCGGTTAGTGTGGATGTGCGGGTTTGCAAGGGCAAGGACAGGGAGGCTGTGCTTAGTGATATGGGGGCGTGCTTGGAGAGTGGGTTTGGTGTTGTTGTGGTGCAGAGCCAGATTGGAGAGGCTTCTGATGGCGAGATTGCGGGGCTTAAGGGAGCTAGCAGTGGCGAGATGAGGGAGCCGGAGATGAGTTTTGGCGAGGTTGTGCAGGAGTGGTTTGGTGCTAGGAATGAAGATGGGGGAAGTGGTACTGAGACGGGTACTGTTACTGGTATTGAAAGTGATGCTGATACTGAAATTGGAAGTAATAGTGGAAGTAATATTGAGAGTAATATTGAGAGGGTTAGGAACAGCGAATGTGAGATAGTACGGATTGGTAATGATGGTGATAAGGGGATTGTGGCTCAAAGGATTGCAGAGTTTAAGAATAGTAAGAAAGCGGGGATTTTGCTTATTCCAAGTGAGGAGTTTGATTGGCTAGATGATGCGGGAATGATAGGGGACATTATTTGTGATAGGAAAGTTAAGATGGTTGTGATTGATGGTGGAGAGGAATATAGTTTGGCGAGGTTGCACGGATACAGGTGTATGATGGCAGGGGATATAAGAGGAGAACTGATTGCCGATGGGGATGGTAATGATGGGGAAAAAATGAGTAGAATTTTTGATATTATTTTGAATGATAATGAAAGGGATTTGAAAGTTTTAGAGGATACTACGGATGGTTTTGTAATTAGTGATTATGATTTTATGTATAAGGGTAATGAAGAGTTTGATTGGTTTAAGAGGGGAGATGGCGGAATGTTTATCTGCAATATTAAGAGGGATTTTAATATGCTGGAAAGGGTTAAAGATGATGCGGATAAGTATTTTGAGTTGTTTCTTGACAATAGTGCGTGGTCAGAAAAGGTGCTTAGGAGATAGATGGATAGTTATTTGTTGAGATGTAATGGGTGTAAATTGGATTAAATGGCGTAAAGGGGGTTAATTTGCCCTAAGCCCCCTAAAAATGGGGGTTTTCTATGGTTATTTTTGGATTGTAGATGTGTGTGGTTTACACTTTTGTAAAAAAAAGTGTAAAGTTTTACAAAAGGGGTTGCAAAAAATGTAAATCTGTATTATGATTAATATGTCATAAGAGATTATGACACGCTCGCTACGATAACAATTGTAGGAGTGTTTCAACCAAAACCCCCTGAAGGAGCCGAAAGGCTCCACTTTTTGTTTGATTTATAAGGGTTTTCTATAAATATGGTAGAACGCTACCCATCATCTACCCATCATAACCTATGTTTTATATAAGTTTAATATAGTTTATTTGGAAGACTTTTCATTAAAGTCTTTTTCTAATGTGTCAAAGAATTTTGGTACATTTGCAAGGTCCTTTTTAAACATATGAGTATAAGTTTCTAGTGTTTCAGTAGTTTCAGAATGACCTAAGAAGTTAGATACAGCAGTTATTGGAGCAGAGCCAGATATTAAGGCTGATGCACACGAATGTCTAAAGTCATGTAATCTAATTCTTCTTACTCCAGCTTTTTCAGCATATTTATCTCTATAGAAGTACATTCTACCTGTAGCCATTGGAACATCATCACCAAGTATAAACCAAGTTTGTTTAAATTTTGCTATTCTTTCATTTGATTTTTTAAGTTCTGCTAAGTCATTTAATAGAGTAGTTGCGATTGGAATGGTTCTATTTGATGCTTCTGTTTTAGTGCTAGAAATATACCATTCTGTACTAGCATTAGAATTAGAGGGATTTAATACTTGTTGAGAAACAGTTAAAAGTTTATTTTTAAAGTCTATATGTTTCCATTGTAATCCTCTTGCTTCAGACCTTCTTAATTTACAATAATATAATAATTCAAAGAAACATTTATATCTTAAATCATCAACTACTGAAATAAATTTAAAGAATTCTTCAGGCTCGTAAAAATCCATTTCTTTCTTCAATGCTCCTGGAGTTTTAAAAGGCTCTAATTTATTATAAAATTTTCTTAAATTAAAATCCCATTGTTTTTCAGCAAAGTTAATGACTTGCTTTATAAATTTTTGAATATCTGTTTTATATCTATCACAGAGATTTGTTTTATTAATTTGTGCTCTCCATTTTTGATATAAATCCCAATCTAAGTTTACTAATTCTACATTATCTAGTAATCCCATATATTTGATTCTATCTCTATATGTCTTAAGAGTAGAATCTTTTATTTTATCTTTCTGATATTCATAATATATAGTGTAGGCTTCTTTAAATGTCATATGTGGATTTACTTCAACATCTTTATACTTATTTAAATATTCTTTTTCAGCTTGTAATGCTTCACTTTCAGTCATATAAGCTTTTGATTGATATTGATGTCTTTTACCATCTAAACCTTTACTATATTGAATAAATACCTATGATCTTCTATCTTTTGTTATTTTATTTTCTTTAAGTTTTCTTACGGACATTTCATTCCTCCTTTTTTATCCGTAAAATATCGACATACATCTATATTTTACCATCAATTTTAATATTTATCTTGTTTATCATTTTTTATTAAGAAAAAAGACCAACCATAGAGTTGATCTTAGTAGTATATTATTAAGCTAATTTTTTGACTTTTTTACTAAATATATATCTGATGCATTAAAATTTTCATTTGTGTATAATTGTGGAGTTTTATCTTCGTCAATTCCTTCTAATTTTAAACTTATAATAGCCTGATTAAAAGCTTTTTCTAATGAAAGACCAAATCCGATTGATGAATATAATTGTGAAGCAAATTGAATAGCAGCATTATCTCCAATTGAAATGTTCATACCTATAGCAGATTCAATATTTTTTACAACACCTTCAGCAATAACAGATGAAAAACAATTATTAAATACTACTAGTCTAACTTCATCGGATGATGCATTTATCATTTCTGTAATAGCTTCTCGACTAACTAATTTAGGATTGTCATTATTGTCTTGGAATAATAATTCAACATTTTCGGTTCCATGTCCGCTAAAATGAATTATTGTAGGATTTACCTCATTTATATATTGAAATAAATCTGTTGTTCTAGTAGCCCATCGGGTTTCAAAGTTAATTGAATCTCGATTTAATGATTTTATGATAGCTTTCCTTATTTCTCTAGCTTCTTTTTCTAGATTTAAGTTTAGTGTAGGATTTGCTCCAATAAATAAAATATTAATTTTATCTTTTGCTTCTTTAAGTTTTTGAACTTCATTAGATAATTCTAAATGAGCTATTTGTTGGAGTTCAATATTTTTATTTAAAGAATTGATACTTTCTGCATATTTTTTTTGCTGTGCTTTCATTTCTTTTTCTTGTTCTTTTTGCAATTTTAATTCTTCGTTATTTAACTCTTTTTCTTTTGCCGTAATTTTTTTGTCATATTCATTAATCTTTTTTTCTGCATCACTTTTCTTTTTTTCTTCACGAGTTATTTCATTTAGTTTAGATTTTAATGTTGCTTGTGATTTAGTAGAATTAGCTTGTTGTTTAGCTCTAAATATTTTAGAACTGGAATCACTAACAATACTAACATATTTTAATCTTTCTTTTTTTAATCTTGAGATTTCCTCTTTTTTTCTTTTTACATTATTGTTATATATATCAATGAATGACATTTTTCTACCTCCCAATCTTATTAGTTTAATTAATTCAGTAAAATACCAGATTAATTTGTATTTAATATTATATCATAATTCAAAGTCATCTGATTTATCTCGTTCATATTTTTTATTAATTTTTTTACTAAGATTTTTAAATTCGTATGAATCATATTCTTGATTTTTATCTACATTTAATCCCAAAGTTCTTTTAAGTGCTTTATATAAATCAGTAGCTATCCCTTTAACATTTTGTATAAGTGCACTGGCCATTTCTTTAATACTTGTTAGTTCTTCTTTTAAAGATTCAATTATATTATTTTGATATTTTATAGTTTCATCTTTTTCTTTAATAATTAAATTTTGATTTTCAATTATTTTATCTTTTTCTAGTAATGTTTTACCTGATTTAAGATTTTTAATTTCACCATTTAATTTATCAATTTGTTTCTGTTTAGATTCTAATTTTATTTCATTTTGTTCTATTATTTTTGATTTATTTAAATTATCTTTTGTTATTTCTTTTGAGTATTTAGATAGATTGTTTATATCTTTTTCTTTATATCCAATTATTTTACCTTTTTCAGGATTTAGAAGAGGATTTGTATCTACATTAGATATTTTTTCTTTATATGATATTTCAACTTCATTTAGGGCTTTATTTTTATTTAATTCAAGTTCCATTAGTTTGTTTTCTTCTAGCAGTTCTTCTAAATATTTTTCCGCTTTTGTTTGATGATGCTTATTTCCTCCAATTTGACCTCTATCAAGATGAAAACCTTTAGAGGTTATAAATTTATTATAATCATCTTGTATTTTAGCAAATGATGTTTTAAAGCCTTCTTTATCCTTCCAAAACTGATCACAATTTAAAAATTTTCCTTTTTCTATTGAATATAAATTTTTACCGTTTTCATCTTTCTTTTGGATAGGTATTAACTTTTCTTTTCCATCTTTTCCTATATAAGATTTTAATATTTGATGACCATTACTATCTGTTTCAAATACTTTTCTATGAACTTCATTTACCACTGGAGTAAAATAAAAATGCATATGTGGAGTATCTTCATCAAAATGAATAGTAGAGTAGACTACGTTTTCCTTTCCAACTAAATTACTTAAAAATTCATGTGAGCATTTAAAATAATTTAATACTTGTTCTGGAATATCATTTGGATTATTAATAACTACTTTATTAATAGGTTCTCCTTTATGTTCTCCAGTTAAATATTTTCTTCCTGTATTTTCAAATTTCATTCCTAATGATTTAAAGAATTCTTGTCCACTTGTTATTATGCATCCGTTTAATAAATTGATATTTTTATTGTTCTTGTTAAATTCAACATTATTTTTATAGAGAGTTTTATATGTTGAACTAGCTAAATTAGTACTACATAATGGAATAAATTCTATATTATATTTAGTTCTATTAGTATCATAATTTCCTGTACCTTTTCGCATCAAGAGTTCTTTACTAAGACCACCAATATCAGAAGATTTAATTTTGTTTGTTATAGTTAAAACTTGTTTTCCATCAAACATTTATATAAATCCTTTCATATATTTATGACATTATGACATTAATAATATGTGTGGCTTTGAGGGATTGGTCATTTATGACCTATCTCACTAGGGCATAGCCCGAAAGTGAGTTAAGGGGAGCCCTTAAAAACCCATTCTTGTTTAAGCAAAGACTTAAGTTAATTTAAGTCTAAATTTAAGTCTAAGCAATAAACAAGTGATTATTTATTAAAAAATAAATAATCAGAAGATGAGTCATTATCGCCACTTTCATTGCTACGCAACAAAACGTGCCACATTATTCATCTTCATTTTGTGAAGGCTCTATAAATGTAGCATGATACAATCTACTATCAGCAGTTCTACATTTAGTAATATGGACTCCTTCACTTTCTAAAAGTTCAATATTATTATTGAGTAATCTTCCGAATCTTTTAGGTGACATTTGTATGTTAGCTTTTAATACTATATCAGTACAGGTAAAATCAATTTCTTTTTGACTAGCAACATATTTTATAAATGATGTTAGTTCAAAAGATAATTCATCTTCCTCAATAGAATTTATTTTACGAAATATAAGGTTATCTAATTTTTTTAATTGAATATCTATTTCTGAAAAATCTCTGTTTATTGTTTGTAATTTAACATATTTTTTATTTGTTTTATTTTCAACTAAAGTTATTCTTCCATCAACTGTTGCATCTAGTGCTATACTTCCTAATGTTTTACCATTTTTATTTAGATGATGTGTAACTAAAAAAGTTACATTATATTTATCACAATAGGTTCTTAATTTTGGAAATATTTGCTGTGATACATCTTGATAATTATTAATATCATATTGGACTCCAAAATCAATATCTTTTAACATATCTAAAATTATAAGTTTGCCATTATATTCTTCAACAAATGTTTTTATATCATATTCTAAATCATTTAAAGATATATTTGATTTATTCTGTCTATCAATTATAAATAAAGAGTCTTTTTTTGCTGATAGTTCCATGAATTCTAGACGTTCCTTTAATTGAATTTTATCTGATTCTGTGGTAACATATAAAACAGGTGAGGGATTTACTTTGTATCCTAAAAATGGTGTTCCGTTAATAACGGAGCAGGAAAGTTGCAGTGCCAACATAGACTTTCCTACTTTTGGATTAGATACTAAGAGATACACGCCTTTAGACTTCATTATATTATTTATGATGATGTCTTTTTTTATGTTTGTATCTATTTGTTCAATTGGTTTAAGCAATTCTAACATCTCCTTTCAAATTTTTACTCCTTGATTCTAAATAGTTGATATCAATATTTAAATACTTAACAACCTCTTGCATAGGAACAGCATTTTTAGGAACATAATATCCTTCTTTTTCTAAGTTATTTTTAATTTTACTTTTAATTGCAAGTGCTGAATTTCTTCCTATGTTTGCTAATTTCATTAAATCTGATAAATTGCACCATTGTTGTGCGATTAATTTTAAAGTTTCATCTACGGTCATATTCCACCTCCCTTATCTTTCTAATTCTTTGTATTTCTTGTATTTCAAATCAACTAAGTTTTTAAATTCATCAGTTGGTTGTATTGAAACATTAAGACCAAGATATGAATCTTTATCTACACATTCTTCTAAATTAGAAAAATGTGCATAATCATATTTTTCTAATTCTTTAGAACTACTAATAGTTTCTTCTCTAGTATTTTTATCTATTAATAATCTTCTAAGTGATTTAGTTAAGTCATAACATATTAAACAATATAATCCTTTAGCGCTTAATGATAAATCAGGATTATCTAAAACATCTTTTCTTACTAAAGTAAAATATTTTTGATCCACTTTTAACACCTCCTTTACTAATTTTAAAAGGGTAGAGTTCTACCTGAACTATTGCTCTTTGTGAAATTTTAGTTATTTCATAACTCCCATGCCAATAGGGTTTTCTGCCTTGCGTTTTTTACTTAATGGCTTATCGGCGATTTCCACTAAGACTAAGTTTTCAAAGAACAAATTCAACTAAATTTATCATGTCCGATATATCAGTCAATACTATGATAACACCGTCCGAAAAACTTGTCAATATATTTTGTCCGAAATTATAGACAAATTTTAAAAAAAGTGATAAAATTAAATTTAGAAGGAATAATTTGGAGAAAGAAGTGAAAATATGAATTCAAATGAACTTAAAAATATTATTGAGAATGCCAGAATTGCTAAAGGAATTTCTCAAAGAGAACTTGCTAAATTATCTGGAATAAGTAGAAGTACCTTAAACGATATTATTAATGGAAAAATTAAAAAAGTAGATGTTGATTCTTTAAAGAAGATAGCAGAAACTTTAGATTTATCTTTAACTAATCTTTTAAAAGTTGCTGGTTATGACGAATTTTTAGATTATTTGTCTTTAGATAAATATAAAAATAAATCCACGAAGGATTTAAAAGAAATGATTGAAAAATATAAAAAGTCAGAATTAGATTTATTAGATTTTGATGCAAAAAAAAGAAAAAAGGTAAAAAAAGCAAGACAACACTTGTTTTATACAATTGAGCATTTAAAAATAATGCAAGAAAGTAAGGATAGTTTATATACAATAGATAAAGCTATAGAAGATATTAAAAGGTGTTTTGATGAATTAGAAGATGTGGAACATAAATATAATTATGATAAATTACCAAAAGATATTTAAATTGAAGTGAAGTAGAAGGTGATAAAATGAATGATTTAGTTAGTAAATATTTAAGTCAAATAAAAAAATACGGTTTATCAAAAACTTGGGATAATATTTTAATTGATTCATTATACGGCTCTAAAGAATATAATGTTGAGAATTTTGGAGAATTATATGAAATAGGATTAGAGTACACAAATAAAATTTCAAAGAAGGAAATGGGCAAATATTATACCCCGGAAGATGTTGCTTCTTTATTATCTAATTGGTTATTACCTTTAGATGGAATAAACATATGTGATGTTGGTTGTGGAACAGGAAACTTAATTTTAAATTATTTGAGTAAATTAAAAAATGATGATGCTAAAAATCTTATTGGTGGTGGTCACGTTTATTTGTATGATATTGATTCTTTAGCTTTAAAGATTTGTAAATATTCAATTGCAATCAAATATGGTGCAGATTTATTAGATAAAATTAACGATATAAAATGTGATTTTTTGAATAAAAAAATAAAATTACCAAATAATTCAAAAGTAATTTCTAATCCACCTTATTATAAAATAACGGAAATGAAAAGCACATGGAAATTAACAGATGTTATAAAAAATTCAAAAGAGTTATATTCTTCATTTATGGAAAAAATAATAACTCAAAGTGTTTCCTCAGTTATTATTACGCCATATAGTTTTATAGGCTGTGATAAATTTTACTCATTAAGACGTTTAATGAATGATTATAATGGATTTATTGTATCATTTGACAATGTGCCAGGCAATATATTTAATGGTAGAAAACATGGAATTTTCAATTCAAATTCAACTAATTCTGTTAGGGCAGCAATAACAGTTACAGAGAATAAAAAAGATAAAAAAGGATATAGAATATCCCCATTAATTAGATTTAAAACAGATGAAAGAAATATGTTATTAAATAATGAACTATTAGAGCAATTAATAAATGATGAATATCAATTAGTTAATGTTAAACGTAAAGCATATCATAAATGTTTTATAGAGCTTAATAATATTTATAATGCTTGGATGAATAAGGCTGAGAATACATTGTCAGAATTTATTACTAACAAAGATAATGGTAATAAATGTATATGTGTTCCAACAACTTGTAGGTATTTTACTGTTGGGTCATCTTTTGAATTAAAACGAGATGGTAAAAGAATGTTTTATTTAAAAGATGATAAATATTATGATTATATTTATACCTTGTTAAATTCTTCATTTGCATATTGGTGGTGGAGACTCATAGATGGTGGAATAAATTGTTCAATGTCACTAATTGGAAGTATTCCATCAATATATAACTTATTAAATGAAAATGATAAGAAAGAGTTATCAACAATTGCAAAAGACATGCAAAAGCATGAAAAAGAGTACTTGGTATATAAAAGGAATGCTAAAAAGATGCAAGAGAGTATTAAATTTCCAAAGGAATATAGAGATAAAATAAATAAGGTGTTTTTAAATGCTTTAGGTGTAGTTGATGAACCACAGATTTTTGATATTATTCATAGTAGTGCTATTTTTAAGCAAAATGAGGAGGGTTTAAATGAGTAAGGAAAATACAATTCAAGAATTTTTAGATATAGTGTATCAAAATGATTCTTCATTAATATTAGATGAAGAATCAATTAAACGAATAAATGCTTTTTTCAAAGAATATCAGGAGGAAGAAAAAAAGTTTGATGATTTTCTTTCAGCATTAGGGGTAGAATTTCAAGATATTACGAAACTTCAGAGTGGAGTAATGGAAATAAAGAAACAATATGAAAGAAACATGGCTTTACAACCAGGAGTATTGAGTGAATGTAATTATGTGGAAACACTGGCAAGATTATTTAGGCTTAATAAGTGTTTAGATTTAAATAATGTGACATTCAATCAAGTACCAATTGAAGCAGCTAAGTATTTGATCCCATCAGCAGAAACAATTTCTGGTGGAAGATATTTATATTACAATACTAAAAAAGATATATTTTTATTCCAGTATGGTAATCCTGAAACTGGAGATGCAGTAATGGTCATAGATGGTGATAAAATTAAATTAGAATTTAAAGAAAGAGCAGCAAAAACAGGAGAATATGATATTACAGGATTATATGGTGAAGATGGAAAATTAATTATAAGTAATGATTTTGCGAATAAAAACCCGGAATATGTTCCATTTATAGAACAATTTAATGAAGAAACCAATGTGATTGAACAAATTGGTCATAATTTTAATACATTTGATGAAGAAACAAAAATTGCTTCAATTCAAGAATATTTTATAAAAAATGAAATTGATGTATTAATATCTTCGACAAAAGAAAATGAACTAATTGCACTTACTCCTGATAGTATTACTTTAGAGTTGGAAGATGGGACAAGCATAATATCAACTCAAAATAGTGAGATTAGAACATCAGGGAGAAATTATACAAAGATTTTTACTCCTGAATTATTTCGTCAAACTTTACAGAAAATTGGAGCAAAAGAAATTGATAATGAAACAGTTTTAGTAAACATTAATACTCCATTTGTAGAAAAGGTAACCGGAAGAGGATTGAATCAAATAACTAGAATAAAATTTAATAAAATATTTTTTATAAAAATTGAAAATATAACATGGCAAGATGAAAATAATATAATTTTTAAAATAAATGATGTATGTCAATTAAAACCAACGGTATCAATGCATTTAACTATACTTGCATCTAAGGAACAATTAAAAAATGTATTTGATGATAAGAACGTTTAATAAGAGTATATAGGAGGATATGTAAAATGAGTGAAAATATAGTCGGTAAAATTTATGTTTTAACAAACCCATCTTTTCCAGATTATGTGAAAATAGGTTATTCAAAAAATGTAGAAGAAAGAATAAATAAATTAAATAATTCAGAGGCAGTTCCTTTTGGATTTAGATTATATGCAACATATGATGTCGAAACTCAATCGGCTGATAAAGTATTACATAAAATAATTGATAAATTGAATGCTGATTTAAGAAGTATTGATACCATAAATGATAAGGTAAGAGTCAGAGAATTTTATTTGATATCTCCAGAAGATGCTTATGAATTGTTGGAAGATATTGCTATTATTAGCGGAACCAAAGAAAGGCTTCACTTATACAAACCAACAGAGGATGAAGTACAAGAAGAAGAAACTGCTGAAAAGAACAGAGAATTATCTAAAAATAGACATCATTTTAAAGAAATAAAATTTAAATCTAGTTTAACAAATAAAACATATTATTCTAAAACAAAAGATGATGGAACTTTAGGAATATATGAAGAAGAAACAAATAATGAGGTTCCTAATAATAGTAATCCATCAAAGAAACAGATATTGTTACAAGCCGCTAAAGACTTAAATGGTGAAGTAGAAAGTAATATTACTTTATATCAATTACAACATAGATTAGAAAAATTGATCAGTGAAAAATAGTTTAATAGGAGTAGATATATGAATCAAAAATGGTTATTAATAGATATGCATATGCATTCTCAATTTTCTAAAATAAATAAGCCTGGAGACAAAGATAAAGTAAAAGATATGTCTGCAAAAGAATTTGTTGATATTTTGCATAACAAGAAAGTTGAAATTTTTAGTATAACGGATCATAATTACTTTTCTAGCGATTATTACAATAGCATAGATTCATACATAAAAGATTCCAACTTAGATATGAAATTGATTAATGGTGTTGAATTGGACGTTTATGTTTCATTGAATGATGGAAAAGAAGATATAATTCATGTATGTTTTTATTTTGATAATACTGTTGATAGAACAGAGTTAGAAAAGATTATTAATAATCTGTATAAAGATGAAAGTGGAAATGATAAAAAGCCTCATTTTAAAGATATATTATATGAATTAGAAAGAGTAAATTCTAAAATAATTGTTATTCCACATGGAGATAAAGATCGCGGAATATTTGATAATCACTTGATAGATAATTTATCATTAAATGAAAATCCTGAGTTTTATAGATATGCTATGTATAAAATATTTAATGCTTTTGATGTAAGAAAAGGTTTTTATAAAAAAAGCATAGAATTCTGGGGGACTAGTTTTTATGAACAAACAAAAGCGTTTAATGATATTATAGAAAATAAATCTGCTGCTGAAATTGAAGAATTAAAAAAAAGTATTACAGAAAAAATAAAGAATAAGAATACTAAATTAAATGAAAATGAACAAATAATATATGATTATACTTTAAAATACGGAGCATTTTTTGCATATTTTACTTTTTCTGATTGGCATAATGCCTTTGAATATGAACCTAAAATAAATAATTTTATATTTGGCAGTATAGATTATGCATTTGAATCATTTGAAATGGCTACGTTAGATCCAGTTTCAAGAGTAATAAAATCAGTTGATACTGAAATTGAAATTCCAAATACTCTTATAAAAAACGTTGACTTTAAAATAGGTAATAAGCAAAAACATATAGAGTTTGCACCAGGTTTGAATGCAATAGTTGGTAAACGAGGGTCAGGTAAATCTCTGTTGCTTGCTGTTTTAAAAAATTTATATGATAAAAGTGCTAATGATGGAGCAATAAAAAAATATAATAGTTTAAATATAAATGATATCACAGCAAAGGATAGAAGTAATATAGATATATCATTGGGAAGCTTAAATTCTATTTCTTTTTTATCGCAGGATACAATAACTAATATTTTTGAAAATCCAGATAATGCGCAGACTCAAATTGCGAAGTATTTTCCTGAAATAAAAGGAATTAACCTAAGTAAATTAAAAAGTATTATACAGTATGGAAAAAAAATTCAACCATATGATAACAATTATAAAAATTTAACATCTAACATATTAGCATTGAAAAAATTTTCTGATTTTGAATACACATTATTAAATCAGTTAAGTGATGTTAATGTAAAAAATAATTTTAATAATACTATTACCGAAATTGAAGAATTAATTAAGTCAATTAATCATATAGGTTTAAATGCTGATGAAGTAATAAAAGAAAAAGAAATAATTATGAATTTAAAGGTTAAATATTTAAAAATAATTTCTTTGTATAATAATTTAATAATAGGTATAAATGATAATATTAAAGAGATTAATTCAAAAAAAACAAATAATCAAATAACGGTAAAGCAAAACTCTATTGATATTAGAAACTCTATTGAAGTTATAAAAAATAATTTTGATATTCTTCTAAATCTTAAAAAGTTTAAATATTTAATTTCAAATTTTTCGATTGAAAATCCACCTGTTGAAATGGTTAAAAAAAATAAATATTTGTTTGTAACATATTATGATATTCCGGAAAATATAAGAGAAGAAATAGAAGGAATGATATTAAAAACAATATCTCGTGCTTCTTCAATTGAAGATATTGATAATTATGTTAAAAATATAAATAACAAAAAACTTAATTCAACGTACAATAATATTACAGATGAACTTAGTAAAATGTTAAATAAGGATATATTTAAACCTAAAAAGGAATTTTACCAAATTAAAGATGATAACATAGATTATGAAGATAAAATTCATACCATGAATGAGTTGAATGAATATGTCTTAAATGGTTCGTTGATTAATTTAACAAACTCATCACCTGGTACTAAAAGTGTGGCTTATTTAGATATGCTATTCGATTTAGAAGATAAAATATTAGTTTTAGATCAACCAGAAGACAATATAGATAATGATTATATTAGTAATTATTTGGTACCAAATATTAAATCAACTAAAAAAATTAAACAGTTAATATTTGTTACGCATAATCCCTCTGTTGCAGTTTATGGTGATGCTTTTAATTATATTTATGTGACAAATGATGGTAAAAATATAGATTATACAAATTATATAATCGAAAGAAAAGAAGATAAAGAACAGCTGATTAACATACTTGAGGGTGGAAGACCAAGTTTCTCAAATAGAAATCATAAATTTGGAAATATATTAGGAGAAGAAGAATATGATAATAGATAGAAATGAAAAAGATATTGTATTAAAAGAAAATGATAGTATAATTGAAAAATATAATTTTGAAAAAGAAATAAATTTTCAAGAACTGGTAAATTTTTTATTAAATAAAAATTTATCAGAAAAAATTATTATTACTGATAATATTGATAAAAAAGATGAAAAAGAAGAAAATTTGATAAAATTGATAACAGGTATAATAGAAGATTATAATAACAAAGTCGATGACTATAATCAGTTTGTTAAAGATACTGATTCTGAGTAAGTTTATATATTTATAATGTCATAATGTCATTATAAAACAAAATAAGATGAGTAGCGGATAAATTTCTACCCATCAGCTACCCATCAAATTCATGTAAATTTATCAATTTTTGATTAAATTTCATTAAACTCTATATGAGTTATATGTCGATATTACGGGGATTTTAAATAATCCTCTTTTTTAATTTAATAGCCCCCTGAAGAGAGCCATTTGTGGCTCTCGTTTTTGGTTCAAAATTATATTTATATAGAAAACTAATTGTATTGAATATGATACATAAATTGATTTAACTTTAATATTGCTATGTTTTAAAAAAGGGAGTGAAGATAAATGAGAGAGATAAAAACAAGATATTATTTAGTAAGAGAGGTATCTATTAAAATTGATAGACAACTTGGTTCTAGACATCCTAAACACGGGTTTATGTATATGCTTAATTATGGATTTATTCCTAATACTATTAGTGGTGATGGTGAAGAATTAGATGCTTATTTATTAGGTGAATTTGAGCCTGTTGCAGAAAGTAGTGGAAAAGTTATTGCTGTAATTCATAGAACAAATGATGATGATGACAAGTTAATTGTATCAAAAAATGGTAAAGAGTATTCTGATGATGCGATTAGAGCTTTGACAGAGTTTCAAGAGAGGTATTTTAAATCAATTATAATTAGATAATTATGAATTTGAAGTGAAAAATAGAATTTAAAAATTAGTAATTATGTTAATAAAACGGGAAATTTTTAACATAATTGATTTATATGTTAAAAAAACAGTGAAAATTTAACATATTTATTGTATTTGTAAAAAAAATGGTGTAACATTATATATAGGGAGATGATTATATGAAATTATTACCATTTGATGATTATGATTTAAAAACACCTCGGATACTTGAAATACTAAATGAAGCATCTAGAGCACTTGCTGAGTTAAAAGGTTTTGCAAACTCAATTCCTAATCAGCATATTCTTATTAATGCAATAACTATAAATGAGGCAAAAGATAGTAGTGCAATAGAAAATATAGTTACAACTCACGAAAGTATTTATAAAGTTTTAACAGAAAGTGGTTTTAAAGAAGAAGCAGCAAAAGAAGTGGTCAATTATAGAAGTGCTATTTGGCGTGGTTATGAAACTATAAAGGAAAAGGGATTTATATCTACTAATATATTAGTGGAGTTGCAATCAATGATAGAACCTAATAAAACAGGGATAAGGAAAACATTAGGAACGAATTTAATTAATAGTGTTAGTGGTGAGGTAATATATACTCCGCCGCAAACGGAAAATGAAATTAGAAATTTACTTAAAAATTTAGAAAATTATATTAATAATTTTGACGATGGTATTGACCCGTTAATAAAAATGGCTCTAATCCATTATCAATTTGAGAGTATTCATCCTTTTTATGATGGAAATGGACGGACAGGAAGGATATTAAATGTTTTATATTTGGTACTTAATAATTTGTTAGATAGTCCAATTCTTTATTTAAGTAATTATATTAATAATAATAAAAGTGATTATTATAGGTTATTTATAGAGTTTAGGGAGTATGATAATTATGAGGATTGGATTATATATATACTTAAAGGTATAGAAGTGACTTCTAAAAATACAATTGATTTAATTAAAAAGATACAAAATGAAATGGAAGCTTATAAAAAAGAATTTATGGAGAACTTGCCTAAAATTTATTCTGATGAATTATTATATTCTTTGTTTTTTGAAGTCTATACAAAGATTAATTACATCGAAGATAGATGTGGTGTAACAAGGCAAACGGCATCTGCATATTTAAATCAACTTGTTCAAGTGGGATTACTTGATTATGAAAAAGTTGGTAGAGAAAGTATATATAAGAATACTAGATTAATTGATTTATTAAGTGATTTTTAATAGCAAAATTATTAAGGGAAACTACTTCCATAAGATGTGGTTTTCCTTTTTTAATTTTTATTCTAAATTAAAACCCCCGATAGGGTCAAAATATGTAAAAAATTGTTTACAACTCTCCATTTATTTGGTAGAATATGGTTGAAGGAGTTGATGTAGTTGTGGGAAAATTGCCGAAGGGGATTATTATTAGGCCGCTCGATGAATGTGTGGCTTTGCTTAGTGCGAGGGAAATTGATGGGATGTATAGGAGTTTTTTGGAAATGGACGATAATCCGCCGCGGAAGCTTAATAAAAGGGATAGATTGGAGTATGTTTTATGCTGTTTAATGGCGACTTATAATACGTTTTTGTTTATGTTGGACGCGGATTTTTTGGCCGATGTTCAGGATATTATTGAGAATAATGTTAGTAATGAGATGCTTGATATGTTGATTAGCGAGCATATACTTTTTGATAAGGGTGATAGTTATTATTTGCCAGCGGAGTTCAAGGAACTTTTTGATATTGCTCTAAGTAATGGGTTTGATGTGGTTAAGACGAATGTTTTAATTGATTATTATGTAACGGCTAATGGTGTTATTAAGTCTAGTAAGATTATTGAACTTGTTAAGGAAAGTGGCTTTGATATTACGAAGAGGGATATTGCGAAGTTAGCCGAAGAGGGGGAATTTATTATTGATAAGGATATGGTTTATTATAATGAATTTGCTCGTTATATGGATAAGGGTGGTCTTTTGGTAAATCAGATGGATGATGAGTATAAGGTTGTGGATTTTCCGACAGCTATGGAAGATGCTTTGTATCTTAGGGCTATTCTTGATATTGATGAAGATTTAAGGGAATTGGATGTACTTCCTGATGATGAAGAGAAAGGAAAGGCTATAAAGGGCGATATTTGTAGTTTAATTTTATCGGGTTATGATGATGATAAAAGGGCTCTTGACTATATTTTGGATAAATATGGTATTGATATTGATGATGAGCAAAAAGAAAATCTTTTTGGTATGATATGTGATTTATCTCACGATACGCCATCTTGGATTTTAAATGGTTATAGTGCCCACGAACTTTTCTGTGATGATGAGGAAGATGAGAATGATGATTTTAATGATGAGACTTTTGATACTTTCTCTGATATGGAAAAGGCGGGTCTTTATATATCGGATTATGTTTTGATTAATGGTATTATTAGTACTAATAAGCTTTTGGAAATTCTTACAAAGGAGCATAATCTTGGTATTACGAAAAAGGATGTTATTAATTTGGTTAAGAATAATCCGGTTGTTGGTAATATGTCTTTGATTAGGGATTATGCTTGTTACACGAAATTTAGTAATAAGGAGATTTCTTTAATAATGGCTTTAAAGAGGAGAGAGAGTTATAGGATTATTGATAGTCCTACGGAATTTTCTTTGAGTGAGAATGATAATTTTATGGACTTTGATATTTTATGTAATAGGTATGGTCTTAATGATGCTTGCAAGAGTGATTTATTCTTTGCTCTTCGTTTGGGTACTTTGAATAAGGAATTTATTAAGCAGATGCTTACGGAAAATTGTAATATATTGCTTCCGGCTATGATTGATACTTTGTATAAGGATTTAATGGATTTGATGAATAATACGAGAATGTGGTCCTTGAATGGTTTTACGCCAATGGAACTTGGCAAGGATGTTAATGTTGATGGGTTATTTATGATAGAGGACTAGGTCCTTTTTTCTTTTTATGTATATAGGTTGATATTGGTTCTTACCCCCGATAGGGCAATATTACAAATTTGTAAGGTAAGATTTTGCGAAGTAATGGTATAATATTGGTAGAAAGTGGCGATTTTATGAAGAGAATTTTGATTGTGGAAGATGATAGGATGATGGCGACGGGGCTACAGGAACTTCTTGGTAATGCGGGCTATGAGGCGGTGGTGCTGCAGGATTTTGCGAATGCTTTGGAGGTGGTGCTGGATAGTGGTGCCGACCTTCTGCTTTTGGATATTAATATTCCTTATCAGAATGGGGAGGTTTTGCTTCGGGATATCAGGAAGAGGTCGAGCATACCGGTTATTATGGTGACGTCGCGTACTTCGGAGGTGGATGAGATTTTGTCTATTTCAGCGGGGGCAGATGATTATATTATGAAGCCGTATAATCCAACGCTTCTGATTTTGCGTATCCAGAATATTTTTAGGAGACTGGGTTCTAAGGGGGAAGTTACTAGGTATAGGGATTTGGTTGTTTCTTATGATATGGGTATTTTGTTTAAGGATGGAATTGAGACCCCGCTTACGAAGAATGAGATGATTATTTTTCGGTATCTTCTTAATAATCGGGGTAGGATTGTATCACGAGATGAGCTTATGACGGTACTTTGGAATAGTCAGGAATATATTAATGATAATGCGTTAACGGTTAATATTAGTAGGTTAAGGGGAAAACTGGCGGAATTTGGATATGGAGATGTTATTTGTACAAGGAAGGGTCAGGGTTATATTTTGTTATGAGTTTTTGGAAATTTTTCTTGGATAGGATAGGGATTGTTTTATTTAATTTGGGGTCGTTATTGTTTATTATTTTATTGGAAAGTGCTTTTAAGGTACAGGGAGAGGTTATTTTGGTTACTTTTTTGGTATCTTTCTTGGTTTTTGTTATTTCTTTTGGCTGGGATTTTCTTCGTAAAAGGGGATTTTATAATTCTTTACGGTCTAATATAGAGGCTCTTGATAAGAAGTATTTGGTTATTGAAATGCTTTCTAAGCCTAGTTGTTATGAAGAGGAACTTGTGTATGAGGCGTTATATGAGATTAATAAGTCGATGGCGGATAATGTTAACTTGTATAAGAATGATATGGATGAATTTCGTGATTATGCTATGATGTGGATACACGAGGTGAAAATTCCGATATCTAGCTTGGTATTGATGGTTCACAATCACAGGGACAGGTTTAGTTTGCAATATATTAGGCAGATTAGGAGGCTGGATAGTTATATTGACCAAATTCTTTATTTTATTAGGAGTAATTATACTAATGAGGATTTTGTTTTTAAGGGAGTTAGTCTTAATATGGTTGTTGGTGAGGTGGCTCTTAGGAACAAGGATGATTTGCTTGAAAATGGTATTGAATTTATATCGGATGTACGGGGGGATGTTTATACGGATAGTAAGTGGCTTATTTTTATTTTAAATCAGATAGTTAATAATTGTATTAAGTATAGGAAGGGGGATGGGAATTCTTATATTAGGATTTGGTCAGAAGTGGATGATAGTGGAAATGTGGTTCTTTCAATTAGGGATAATGGTATTGGTATTTCTAAGGGGGATATTGGTAATGTTTTTCGGAAGTCTTTTACGGGCAGTAATGGTCGCTGGATGGCTAAATCAACTGGTATGGGGCTTTATATTTGTAGGAAGCTTTGTTTAAAACTGGGTCATAGGATTGAGATTACATCGGAAGAGGGGGAGTATACGGTGGTTAGGATTTTATTTGGTAAGAATGGGCTTTATCATCCTAGTGATTAGGGGTGATGTTTTTTTCTGGATAGTGTTATTATGTATTACAAAATTGTAATGTTTTGTAATGTTAAACGAAGGACATAGGGAAATTTTTTTGTTATTATATATTGTGAAAGGAAGGATATTATATGGAAATGAAAAAGGAAAAGGAACTGGAAAGGGTTCTTAAACTGGAAAATGTTTATAAGTACTATGGTAACAAGTCTAGTTTGACGAAGGCAATTGACAATATTTCTCTAGAGGTCCAGAAGGGTGAATTTGTAGCTATAATGGGTGCATCTGGTTCGGGAAAAACGACGCTTCTTAATTGTATTTCGACGATTGACAGGGTTACGAGTGGGAATATTTTTGTTGGGAATGTGGATATTACGCGGCTCCGTGGCGACGGTCTTAATAGATTTCGGAGGGAGGAACTGGGTTTTATTTTTCAGGATTTTAATTTGCTTGATACTTTGACGGCGTACGAAAATATTGCTCTAGCTCTATCTATTCAGAATGTTAAGACGGATAGTATTTTTAAGAGGGTCGAGAAAGTGGCCAAGGAACTTGATATTATGGGTGTTTTGAACAAGTATCCGTATCAGATGAGTGGTGGACAGAAGCAGAGAGTGGCAGCAGCGAGGGCGATTATTACTAATCCGAAGCTGGTTTTGGCGGATGAACCGACGGGGGCTTTGGATTCTAAGAGTGCAAAGATGCTTCTGGAAAAGTTTAATTATCTTAATGACATTCTTAAGACGACTATTTTGATGGTTACGCACGATGCTTTTACGGCGAGCTATGCAACGAGAGTTATTTTTATTAAGGATGGTAAGATTTATAGTGAAGTTCGTAAGGGTGAGGGAACACGGAAGGAGTTTTTTAACTCTATTATTGATGTTGTTACGCTTCTGGGTGGTGATTTGAATGATGCTCTTTAAGTTATCTCTCAAGAATATTTCAAAGAGTATTCGGGATTATGCGATATATTTTTTTACTTTAGTTTTGGGAGTGGCAATATTTTATGTTTTTAATGCTATAGATAGTCAGACGGTTATGCTTAATGTTAGTTCTAGTACTTATGAGGTTATTAAACTTATGACGACTATTTTATCGGGAGTTAGTGTCTTTGTTTCTTTTATTCTGGGTTTTTTGATTGTTTATGCAAGTAGATTTCTTATTAAGAGGAGAAGCAAGGAGTTTGGTATATATCTTACTTTGGGTATTTCAAAGAGAAGGATTTCGTTAATTTTATTTTTGGAGACGTTAATTATTGGGATTATTTCTCTAGGAGTGGGACTTCTTTTGGGAGTTGTTTTATCACAGTTTATGAGTATACTGGTTGCTAATATGTTTGAGGCTGATCTTACTAATTTTCGTTTTGTTTTCTCTAGTGAGGCGATGGTTAAGTCTTTGGTTTATTTTGGTATTATGTATTTTATTGTTATGGTATTTAATACGATTATGCTTAATAAATGTAAGCTTATTGATTTACTTCATAGTAATAAGAAGTCCGAGAGAGTGAAACTTAAAAATCCTATCTTGTGTTTAATTATTTTTATTGTTTCCGTGGTTATGCTTGGTTATGCTTATTATTTGGTTACTTTTGGTTATGGGAAAGCGGCTATTATGGATACTGTTAATGGTATATTGGTGCCTATTTTTCTTGGTATGGTGGCGACTTTTCTTATTTTCTGGGCTTTATCGGGGCTAATTCTTAGGATTGTTATGAGATTTAAGGGGTTTTATTATCGGGGTCTTAATAGTTTTACGGTAAGGCAGATTAGTAGTAAGATTAATACGACGGTTTTTTCAATGACAGTTATTTGTTTGATGTTATTTTTTACTATTTGTATTTTTTCATCGGCTTTATCGCTAAAGGGTTCTTTATCGAAGAGTATGAGGGAACTTGCTCCTATTGATGTGCAGTTTCAGAAGGTAATGGAGGTTTCTTCTGATGGTGATATTTCGGAGGGAGCTATTCTGGATAGGGAAGAGACTTTAGTGGATACGTTAAAGAGACTTGATATTTATGGGTATTTGATGGATATAGTGCAGACTAATGTTTATAGGGTTGATAGTGTTACAATGGGTGATACTTTTGGAGATGGGTTAGACAGTATTATGAATGATTATAAGTTTTTGGCTATTAATACGAGAGAGAATTTGGTTAGTGAAAGTGAATTTAATAGATTAGCTAAGTTACTTGGTGAGGATAGTGTTCATTTGGGAGAAGGCGAGTATGTGATTATTGCTAATTACCAGATGATGTCTAATATTAGGAACGAGGCTCTTAAATACAAGCCCGCGATTAGCGTAAATGGCAAAAGTTATATGCCTAAAGAGGACAGGGTTTTGAATGGTTTTATGGAACTTGATAGCAGTTATACGAACATTGGTTTTGTTGTTCTTCCGGACGAGGCGGTCGCAGGGCTTGAACCATATAAGACGATGCTAAGTGCTAATTACAGGGCGAGCAGGGATGTGGACGGGGATAAGATTGAGGAGATTATCAGTGATGTGGTCAGTAGTCATTTTAATGTGGATACGTTCATTACTTATAATTCGAAGCGGGATATTTATGCGGCGAGTGTGGGATTGGGGGCTTTAGTTACGTTTATTGGACTTTATTTGGGAATTATTTTTCTTATTTCGAGTGCCGCGATACTGGCTTTGAAGGAACTATCGGAAAGTGCGGATAATAGGGAAAGGTTTAATATGCTTAGGAAGATTGGAACGGATGAAAAGATGATTAACAGGGCTTTATTTAGACAGATATTTATATTTTTTATGGTGCCACTCGGGCTTGCTATTATTCATTCTATATTTGGTATTAGTTTTGCTAATTATATTCTGAAATCGATTGGTACAAAGTCTATTCTTACATCTATTATATTTACAGCAGTATTTTTGATAGTTATTTATGGGGGTTATTTTATGGTTACATATTTTGCAAGTAAAAATATTATTAAGGAGGATAGGTAAGGGGCTAGTTTTAGCTCTTTGCCTTATTTGTTATGAGTTATGTAGAAATTTTTAAGACAGCGTTTATGTTTTTTCCAGTTTTGGCTTTTTTGATTACTCTTCCTTTTATATTGTATCAGTATCATAAATATGGGGCAATTAGTTGGTTCAGGGCGTTAATTATTTATTCTTTTATTCTATATTTGTTGGTTATTTATTTTTTGGTAATTCTTCCTTTACCGAGTATAGAAGATGTTATGAAAATGACAGGGCCTAGAATGCAACTTATTCCTTTTAATTTTGTTAGTGATTTTATAAGGGAGACGCCATTTGTTCTTACTAAACCTAGTACTTATGGGAAAGCGTTAATGTGAAGTGCACCCTTTAGGGTAGACATTTATAAAAAAACTAGTTTGTGCTAGAATA
>SAMEA104315424__coassemble_588_pt1 | contig 26037 bp, 26 predicted proteins | sample SAMEA104315424__metabat2_high_PE_039 | metagenome-assembled genome bin SAMEA104315424 (sample SAMEA104315424) | gut metagenome | biome: Monkey gut; feature: monkey-associated habitat; material: faeces | place: China | collected 2013
GTGTAGAACAGGGGAAAAGGTAGAGATTATATCAAAGCCTTACCTATTGTTATGAAGAGGAGTTAGTGCTATGTTTAAAGATTTACTTACGGACCCAAGTGTCATTTATGAGGTTATAGGGGACAAGATGTACTTATATGACGTTGTCGTGGATGAGGATAAGCTTAAGAAAGTTGTTACTAAAATAAGAGCTCGCTATGCTCGATTGCTTAATCGAAGTTCAAATATTCGTTTGGTAGCAGACTCACAATTTTATGCGGAACTTTTTGCAGATATCAACAAGCTTTTCTTAGGAGAATTGGATTTTTTGAGAAAATATGATTATTATTTGGATTGCCACGATGAGACATACAATAGATTATATATAGATTATGGTGATGAAATATTTGATGCTTTAACAATTAATTTGTTATATTCTGTAGAAATTGAGGATAAAAAAGAGGCAGAGTTATACAAGCAGGCATCTCCTATAAAAGTAAGAAAAAAATCGAAGGATATAAAAAGTTAGAAAGGATAATATATGGAAAATACAATAAATTTAACAGAAGAAAAAATGCAAAATGCTATTATAACTATGGAGGAAAGGTTTCTAAATGTAAGAGCTGGTCGTGCTAATCCTAGTATGCTTGATAAGGTTACGGTTGATTATTATGGAGTGGCTACACCAATTAAATCTCTTGCTAATATATCTGTACCAGAAGCAAGACAACTTATGATAAAACCTTTTGATAAGTCAATTTTAGGTCATATTGAAAAGGCTATATTTGAGGCTAATTTAGGTGTAACTCCCAATAATAATGGAGAATGTATATTTATAGTTATACCACCTCTTACCGAAGATAGGAGAAAGGAACTTGTTAAAGAAGTTAAACAATTAGCTGAAGAGGCTAAGATACATCTTAGAAATATTAGACAAGATGCAAATAAGATGATTGCTTCTTTAAAACTTCCTGAAGACGAGGAAAAAAGAGGTAACGAAGAAGTCCAAGAACTTATTAATAAATATAATAAGGAAATAGAAAATAAACTTAAAGAAAAAGAAAAAGATTTGATGACAATATAAAATTATGATAAGGAAATAGTAATACTATAAAATATCTTTAAAGCGAGCTCTTGATGGTGAAAGTAGAGTAAGATATATGTATGAATTCACCCTTTGAATTTTATCGCAGGTAAGCGTTATAGACACGAGAGTATAACAATAGTTATAAAGAAAGGTGGTACCGCGGCTTTTAGTCGTCCTTTATGGGCCATCTTTTTCTAATGTAAGGAGGTATTTATGAATAACGAACTTGATTATTTACTTAAATATATTTCTAACGATTGTTTATATGATATAGTAAATAGCAAAGGGAAATATGTTATTGAATTAATAAAAGATGCTAGAATTAATGTATGCCATAATATAGAATATTTGCTTAAATATGGAGTTACTAATATAGACCACGTTGTTTATGAAAGGCTAGAAGAACTGGCTCTTCCCAATAATGATTTTATAAATAATATAAGGGACTATGAAAGAATACTTAGCAAGGATAAAATAATTACAATGTTAGAAAATATATAGGAGGAATTTATGAATATTGAAGATATAAAAATAGAAATACAAAAGATAAATGATATTAATGATATTAAAAGTTTAAATGATTTAAAGGTTAAAATGATTGGTAAAAAGGGACTTATTACTTCTCTTTATAATAAAATGAAGGAACTTAGTGATGAGGAAAAAAAGTCTTTTGGTAAAGTTATTAATGATTTGAGGAATGATTTTACTTCTAAGTGTGATGAAAAAATGAAGACTTTAGAAGAAGAAGAGGTAAAAAAGAGGCTAGAGCGAGATAAGATTGATTTATTTATGCCATCTACTAAGGTGCCTGTAGGGTGTCCAAATATATTAGAAAAGCTTATTTTAGAAGTTGAAGAGGTTTGTATGAGTATGGGTTACGATGTTGCATCTGGCCCTGAGATTGAAGAGGATAGGTTTAATTTTGAACTTCTTAATATTCCCAAAGGTCATCCGGCTAGAGATGCCCAAGATACGTTTTATATTAAGGATAATGAGCTTCTTCTCCGAAGTCAGACTTCTCCTGTTCAAGCGAGGGTGATGTTAGAGGCTGGAGGAGATAAACCGGTTAGAATAATTTGCCCTGGTAAAACTTATAGAAGGGATGATGATGATGCTACCCATTCACATCAATTTACGCAGATTGAGGGACTTTTAGTTGATAAGAATATTAGTTTGTCTGACTTGAAGGGAACGGTAGAAGTTATTGTTAAAAAGTTATTTGGTGATGATGTAACGGTTAGATTTAGACCTAGTTATTATCAATTTACAGAGCCTTCAGTCGAAGTTGATATTAGTTGTTTTAACTGTGGTGGTAAGGGTTGCAATATTTGTAAGAATAGTGGCTACATAACGGTTGCTGGGGGAGGAATAGTCCATCCTAATGTGCTTAGAAATTGTGGTTATAATCCTAAAGAGTGGAGTGGCTTTGCTTTTGGTTTTGGGGCTGAGCGTTTAGCAATGCTTAAATATGGTATTAATGATATAAGAGTATTTTATAATAATGATTTACGTAATGTAGATAATTTTAATAGGATAGAGAAGTAAAGGAAAGAAGGTATATTAATGATAAATTTAGACTGGGTTAAGGATTATATTGATATAGAGGGCATCAGTCCTGAAGAACTTGCTGAAAGGGTTACGAAGGCTGGTATTAATATTGAAAAAATTATTACTAATAATATAGATAATCTTGTAATTGGTGAAGTTATTACTTGCAAGGAGCATCCTAATAGTGATCATTTAAAGGTATGTGAAGTGAATACTGGGTCTCAGTGTGTACAAATTGTATGTGGTGCTTCTAATGTGGGAGTAGGCCAAAAGGTAATTGTTGCTCTTCCTGATGCTGTACTTCCTGAAGGGCCAATTCAAGAAACTAATTTACGTGGCGTTAAATCGGAGGGAATGCTTTGTGCATTGTATGAGCTTGGTCTTGAGGAAAAGACGGAGGAGAATTATGCTAAGGGCATTGCGATTTTGCCGGCGGATGCTCCTTTGGGGGGTAATCCTTTGCAGTTTTTGGGCCTTAATGATGTGGTGTATGAGCTTGATGTTCACAAGCATAGGAATAATGATTGTTATTATCATATTGGTTTTGCCTATATTGTGGGGGCGATTTTGAATAGAAGGGTTACGCTTCCGGAGGTGAAATTTGGTGTTTGCGAGGATAATGTTAGTGATTATATGGGTCTTAAGGTTGATACGGCAAAGTGTCCATATTATTTGGGTAGAATGGTTAAGGATGTTAAGATTGGTCCAACGCCAGAGTTTATAAAGCATAGGCTAAATAGTGTGGGTATTAGAAGTATTAATAATGTTGTTGATATTTCTAATTATGTAATGCTGGAATTTGGGCAACCGCTTCACTTTTTTGATAAGGATAGTCTTGGTAATGATATTTTGGTTAGAGATGCTAAAGATGGAGAAGAGATTATTACTTTGGATGGTCAAAAAAGGATTTTGAATGGTAATGATATTGTTATTACAGATGGTAACAAGCCTGTATGTATTGCCGGTGTTATGGGAGGCGAGAATACGGCGGTTACAGAAAAGACGAAATCTATATTTATAGAGAGTGCTATTTTTGATGCGGTAAGTATTAGGAATACGGCTAGCAAACTTAATTTAAAGAGTGAGGCTTCAATTAGGTATGGTAAGGGTCTTAATTATGAGTATACTAATATGGCTATGGATAGGGCGTGCGAATTGCTTGAGAAATATGCAGGAGCTACTGTTCTTAGTGGTACGGTTATTTATGATAATATTGTTAAAACTCCGAAGGTTGTATCTTTTAGGGCTGAGGATATTAATGGGCTTCTTGGTACAACGATTAGGGCTGAGGATATTGAGTTAGAGCTTAACAAGCTTGAATTTGCTTTTGAGAAAAGGGATGATGTTTATAGGGTAACTATCCCTAATAGGAGACTTGACATTGAGGAGAATATTAATGACATAGCCGAGGAGATTGGAAGACTTTATGGGTATCACAACCTGAAGGGTACACTTCCTAAAGTGGAAACGAAAAGGGGAAGGTATTTGAAGGATGTGTGGTATGCGAAGGTGATTGGGCAGAGGATGAGGAGCCTTGGGCTGAATGAGACGAGGACGTACACGCTAGTTAGCAGGGCGATGGCGGAGTTGTTTGGCTATGAGGGGAGGGGGGCGATTGCTCTTCCTAATCCGATGAGTAGCGATAAGGAAATTATTAGAACTAGTATTCTTTCGTCTTTGCTTAATGTATATGAGTATAATATGAAGAGAAGGGTTAGTGATGTTTTCATCTATGAGATTGGGAAGACTTATGATAGTAATTATGAGGAGGATTTGAAGCTTGCTATGCTTATGAGGGGTAATTTGGTAAGTAATAGTGCTGAGGGGATTTCTTTGCGGGCTGATTTTTATCTTCTTAAGGGAATGGTAGAGGATGTTCTTAATTATATGGGAATGAGGGGTAGGTATGATTTTGCTGTATGTGAAGATGCGAAGGGTATGCATCCTTATGTTACGGCGAAGATTTTGCTTGATGGAAAGGTGATTGGGATACTTGGTCGTGTGCATCCGGAAATTACGAAAGATGGGGTTTATGTTTGCGAGTTATCTTTGAATGCTCTTATGGGTAAGGTGGATAGGATTTGTTATGTTAGTCCTTCTAAGTATCCTAGTGTTAGCAAGGATTTGGCCTTTATTGTGGATAAGGGTGTTAGTACGCGGGAGATAGAAGAGGTTATTAGGAAGGTTGATGATAGTTTGCTAGCGGATATTAGGCTCTTTGATGTTTATGAGGGAGAGAATATTCCGAGTGGTAAGAAGTCGCTTGCTTATACGCTTGTGTTCCAAAGTACGGAGAGGACGCTTACGGAGGATGAGGTTATGGGTATTACTAATAGGATTATGGATGTTGTGCAAAGGGAGATTGGGGCTGAACTTAGAAAGTGATAGTTTAGAAAATAATAGTGTTTTGAGGGGGTTGACTATGAGTTAGAGATAGTATGAAATTGTGGGATGTGGTGATATAATTTTTGGAGTTATGATTGATGGTTATATTTAGTACATTTACCGCATTGGTTACTTTATAGTTAATTATGAAATATTATTTGATTTTAATGGTATAATGGAGTTACTAGAGATGACGATATCTTAGTTTAAAACCGACTAAAGATATATTTAGGGAATCTAATTCATAATATGTGTTGAATACTTATTCAAATGTATAGGCTGTCTTTTAGTGATACTATTCATAAAATAGACTGTTTATAATTAACCGTATCGCCTACGGGGATAGCTTGGTAATGAAGGGTTAAACCTGCTCCCAAGAATCTCATTACAATGGTAATGGGAAGCATATAAGGCTCCTAATTATAATGATGTGATGCCCACCTGTGTAAGTGCGCAGGTTTTATATCAAAGAGTCGCTTCTCTGGTGTATATTTTGAAGAACTGATAGTTTAGGCTATCGGTTTTTCATTTTCTGCTAGACAAATTAGGATATTTATGGTATAGTAGTGTGCAAAAAGAGGAGGAGATATTATGGAAAACCCTAAAAAGGAAAAGGATTTGCTTCTTTTGTATAAGCTTTATCTGCAGGCGGCACATTATGTTAAGGAGTATGGCGATAAGTACGGTGATTTGATAATAATGAGAAAGCTAGAAGAGGAAATTCCCGAAGGTGCTAGAATAAAAAAAGAGGAAGATGATAATAAGCCTAAAAGGAGATAGAAGCTCTTTTATGAGAAGAGTTGGCTGTCTTCTTTTTTTTGTGTTAACTAGAGAGTAATATTGTTACGAATATGGGATGTATTGGTGTTAATAATTGTTTTTATATTATTTAATGTAAAAAAATGATAGAATTAATGGTGAAAGGAAGTAGTAAAAAATGAGAAAAGGTAGTAAAATTAAGGGGACAATATTATTTATTACACCAATTGTATTTATGTTACCATTAAATGTTTATGCAGGCCGAGGCTGTTGTTCTTGGCACGGAGGCCAAAATTACTGTGATACGAAAACAGGTAGATGGGTATGTAATGACGGAACGTACAGTCCAAGTTGTACTTGTGAGATAGCTAAAGTATATGGTTGTACTGATAAAAATGCAATTAACTATAATAGTGGTGCTAATCAAGATGATGGGAGTTGCGTATATAAGGTGATGGGATGCACGGATGCTAATGCTACAAATTATAATGCCCAAGCTAATACTGCTGATGGTAGCTGTTTGTATGAGAAAACAGTAGAGGAACAGGAGGCAATTCCATATTCAATTAAAATTGTAGAAAAATCTCAAAATATAAGTGCTACAGCTGGCAAGGATGGAGTAAAAAAAGTTACAAAAAAGGTTATTGTTAATGAAAATGGAATAGAACAGTCATCAGAAGTAATCAATGAAGAGGTAATTGAAGAACCGGTAGAAAAAATTATAGTGGAAAAAGAGAATAAAAAGGAAAAAGAGAATAATAGTCAAGGTGATAAAGAAGAAAATAATAAATCCCCTATAATACCTGGTATTTTAATGACTGGTTTAGTTGCATCGGGAATATTTTATAAGAAAAATAAAGATAAAGATTAGTTTAATATTTAAAATAGTAATATCTATGTTACAGTTTTTTGAATTCTGCATAAAAAAAGCCTCAGTTTTATTAAATCTATGGTACAATATATTAGGAAAAGAGGTAATATTATGTATGATAGATTAATAAAACTGGTTGGAGAAACCAATTATAGTAAATTAAAAAGTAAAACCGTTGCTGTAATAGGTTTAGGTGGAGTAGGGGGAGCAGTATGTGAATGTCTTGCCAGAAGTGGTATTGGTAAATTAATTATAGTAGACTTTGATACTATTGATATATCTAATTTAAATAGGCAAATAATAACTAATAAGACTAATATAGGCTGTAAAAAAACAGAAGAAATGAGAAAGAGAATTGAGCTAATTAGTGAAACTAAAGTAACTATATTAGATACATTCCTAAGTGAAGATAACATAGAGGATTTATTTAAGTATGATATTGATTATTTGATAGATGCCTGCGATAGTGTTATCGCTAAAAAAGCGTTAATAAAAAAATGCACTGAGAAAAAACTACCATTTATTTCTTGTATGGGCACGGGGAATAAGCTCGACCCTTTGAAATATCAAATTGTGGATATTCGGAAAACGAGCTACGATCCTATTGCCAAAATTCTTAGAAAATATGTTAAGGATATGAGAATTACCGGAAGAGTAATGGTGTTATATAGTACGGAGGCTGCGAAAAAGGTTTCAGGCTCTATTAGTTCAATTGCCTATATGCCTACTATTGCTGGTAATTTATGTGCAAGCTATGTAATAAGAAAAATACTAGAAACTGACTAGTATTTTTATCTATTTATTTTTTCTAAATTCTCCATAATAATTTTGAGTTTATTTTCAAAAGCGTTTTCTCTGGGAATATAGAACTTACTTCCTTTGAGTTCTTGAGGCAAATATTCTTGCTTTACAATACTATTTTTATAATTGTGAGGGTATTTATAGGCAGGATTATTTTTCTTTATGTGTGTTGGTACAGGATATGAGCCGTTATTTTTTACAGTGTCCATAGCACTATATATAGCGGCTTCCCCGGAATTGCTTTTAGGCGATAAAGCCATTTCGATAATAATTGTTCCTAGTATGATGGTGGCTTCGGGCATTCCTACTTCTCTTGCAGCAATGCAGGCCGATACTACTTTTGGCCCCATACTGCTATTGGCAAGTCCTATATCTTCATAAACTATTACTTGCATACGTCTACATATTGCATCTAACTCTCCTCCTTCGAGTAGTCTAGCTAAATAATAGAGGGAAGCTTGGACATCACTACCTCTAATTGATTTTTGGAAGGCACTGAGGAGGTCATAATAATTATCGCCATCTTTGTCGTGAAATATATTGGGGGTATTATTGATACTTTTTACTATATCTAGGGTTATGTGTTTATCACTTACTGAGTAGTAGCATACTTCTAATAGATTATAGGCAAATCTTAGGTCACTGGAACTTAGGGATGCTATATAGTTAATGCTTTCCTCATCAATTGTTATTCCTTCTAACTCTTTACTTTGCGTAGCATTTTTTAATGCTGAAATAATATCATCCGTGGTTAATTCTTCTAATTTGAATAGTTGGCATCTGCTTCTAATGGCGGGATTTATGCTGTGATAGGGATTGGAGGATGTTAGGCCGATTAGGGTGATGAGGCCGTTTTCCAAGAGGGGGAGGAGGAGATCTTGTTTATCTTTATTTAGTCGATGGATTTCGTCCATAATGAGAACCATTCCGTTATATAGTTTGGCTTCCTCGACGACGATATCGAAATCTTTTTTGTTATTTATAACGGCGTTTAGGCATCGATATTTACAGCCTAGTTCGTTTACTAAACAGAGGGCGATGGTTGTTTTGCCTATTCCAGGGTTGCCGTATAAAATCATTGAAAATAGTTTGTTATTTTTTACTAGGTTATTTAATATTTTTCCTTCTCCGACGAGGTGTTTTTGGCCAACTACATCTTTTAATTTTTGTGGTCTTAGTTTTACTGCTAATGGTTCATTCATAATATCACCTATACAATCATAAGATACTTCCTAAAAAATGTCAATATTACTGGTAAAAAATTGTGAATTTTGTTATAATATGGTTAGGAAGAGTAGGGTGATCTGAATGGTTTTGGATAAGAGAAATAGTGGTATTTATAATGATTTTTTGGTGTATTTGCAAACTGAGAGGGGGCTTTCGAATGGTACTGTTTTGTCTTATGGAGATGATGTGAGGAAATTTCTTAGGTATTTACAGGGAGAAGGGATTTTGGTAAGGGATGTGGATGATGATGTAATAGAGGAGTACCTTGCGTCTTTGACTAATCTTAATAGTTATTCGGTTAACAGGAATATTAGTTCGATTAAGGTGTTTTCGGAGTTTTTGGGAAAGGTATATGGTTATTCTTTTTCTATTTCTGATATTCATTCTATTAAAACTAATAGGCATCTTCCACAAGTTCTTTCGAGGGAAGAAGTGGATAAGATACTTGATATTTCTTTAGAGACACCGTTTGATTATCGGAATAAGGCTATGCTTGAGATTATGTATGGGTCAGGTCTTAGGGTTAGTGAGGTTATTGGTCTTAAGAGTAATAATATTGATTTGGAGAGTGGGTTAGTGAGATTTTTTGGTAAGGGTAGTAAGGAGAGAATGGTGCCTTTATCGGATATGGCTATTAGGTATCTTAGGATTTATTTGGATGAATATAGGAGTTTCTTTATTAAAAAGAGAATAACTGATACTGTTTTTCTGAATAATCACGGTTCGGCTTTGACAAGGCAGGGTTTTTTAATGATTTTGAAAAGGATTTGTGAGCAGAATGGTATTACTAAGGAGGTTACTCCGCATTGTTTAAGGCATTCTTTTGCTACGCACTTACTGGAAGGTGGGGCTGATTTGCGGAGTATTCAGACGATGCTAGGCCACGAAAATTTGTCAACGACACAGATTTATACGAATTTAGGGGTTGATACTGTTAGGGAAAACTATGATATGTATCATCCTCGAAGTTAATAATGGTGCCCTACGGGGGGTAAGGATATGTATTGGGAAAGGAGAAATTTTATGAAAGTGGAGAAATATGGAATATATAGGCATTTTAAGGGAAAGTATTATTTGGTTTTGGATATTGTAAAACATAGTGAAACGAGAGAGGAGTTAGTTCTTTATAGAGCTTTGTATGGAGAAAAGGAATTGTGGGTAAGACCGATTAAGATGTTTACTTCTTTGGTAGATAGGGATAAGTATCCGAATGTGAAGCAAAAATATAGGTTTGAACTGCAAAATATGGATAATTTTAGGAAAAGTGATGACTTTTTGGTGTAAATTTGGTACAATTAGGGTGTATGTTAAAAATAGAAAGAAGGTATATGATGATAAGTAAAACGATATTTAGAGAATATGATATTAGGGGTATATATGGTACGGATTTGTTTGATGAGGATGCGTATAAGATTGGACTTGCCATAGGCTACAAGTTAAACAAATATAAGATTAAAGAGATTGTGGTGGGGCACGATAACAGGATGTCTTCGCCGGCTCTTACGGAGAATTTGATTAGGGGGCTGGTTCAGTTTGGCATTGATGTGGTGAATATTGGTGAGGCGACGACGCCGATGGTATATTTTGCGAGGATTTATTTGCAGAAATTGGCGAGTGTTGTGGTGACGGCATCGCATAATCCTAAGGAATATAATGGTTTTAAGATTTGCTTTAATGGGACTAATAATGCTTACGGGGCTGAGATTAGGGAGTTATATGATATAATTGTGGCTGGTGATTTTATTTTTAAGGGGGATATGGGGACTGTTAATGATGTGAATATTCGAGATGAATATGTGAAGTATATTTTAAGGGATATTCATATTGATAATCCGAATTTAAAGGTGATTTATGATTGCGGTAATGGGACGACGAGTATAATTGCACCTAGTATTTTTGAGAAGCTTGATGTGAAAGAGAAGGGGATATTTAATATTTCTGATGCTAATTTTCCTAATCATCATCCGGATCCTAATGTTAAGGCTAATTTGGATAAGCTTAGCAAGGTGGTTTTGAAAGAGAAAGCTGATTTGGGAGTTGCTTATGATGGAGATGGAGATAGAGTAGGGTTAATTGATGAAAATGGTAGATTTGTTACTTGTGAAGAAATAATGATTTTGATTTGGAGAGATTTGGTAAATAAGGTGGGTAATAAGAAGACTTTATATGATGTGAAGTGTTCAAAAATTCTGGCGGATGAACTTGATAAACTTGGAATTGAAAAGGTTCTTAATAAAACGGGTAATTGTTTTTTACAGGCTAGAACTCACGAACTTAATGTGCCATTTGCGGGTGAAGAATCTGGTCATACTATTTTTACTGATAGATTTGGTGGTTTTGAGGATGCTATTTACACGTCTCTTAGAATTATAGAAATTGTGGCTAACTCTGGTAAGAGTGTTAGTGAGCTTTTAAATGGTATTAAATATTATCATACGACACCAATGATGAACTACCCTACTTCGGAAGAAAAAAAACAGAGTGTAGTGGAGACTATTAAAAATTATTGTATTAGCAAGGGATATAATATTAATACAATTGATGGGGTAAAAATTATTAATGATAACTCCTCTGCTCTATTCAGGGCTTCTAATACAAGTCCTAATATTACATATCGTTATGAGGCTACAACTGAGGAGGAATTAAAGAAACTTGAAAATGAATTTAATGCGTTACTTGACGAGATTTCTAAAAATGATTAGAAAAAATATGGATTTTGATACTTTTAATGAGTGCGTAGGATGCATCGAGATGGATAATTGTATTACTTTTTAATTCTCGATGCAAATGAGAGGCCCTATTGGGGGCAAATATATATATGAAATATTACGGAATGAGAAGAAATATGAAATAAAAAGAAAATAATAGGGGAGTTCTCTATTATTTTTCTTTATAACTTTCGCAAATTGTTTCTTCTTTGTCAGTGCAGTCACATCCGTCACAAGAACAAGAAACTTTAATGGAATCTAATTTGCAAAGGCATTTATCATTATCGTTATGTTTGCAATTAGTAACATTGCATTTTATATTTTTATTATCCATAAATTATCCTCCAAGAATAGTATTTGCTGATATATGGTAAATATACGGAGATTATGGGTAATTTTTTAATAATTTATTGTTTTAAAACTAAGAAATTAACATAATATCAATTATCGGAACTAGCGTAGAATGAATTGAGAGGGACCTTTGTATTGCTTTTTTATTCTCGATGCAAATGAGAGGTCCCTCTTATATGCTTATTTTTAATATTTCTTATTAGAATTGTTCGGTTTAATAATTTTTTTTGCTATATTTGTTATAATTATTATCGTTGTATTTTGTATTTATTAATAATATGAATATTTAATATACTTATTATTAATATATATACTTACTATAATAATTAATTATTTATTTTATTTAAACATATCTATTAAACATACCTAGATTGTATTTCGGCAATTTTATCAAATACTTCACTAGCATTTTGCTCATTTATTTCTGTATAGCCGAGTTCTTTTAAAGCAATTGCCTTAGCTGTATTTAATTCTTGAGTACGGCTCATTTTTTCCTCATTTTTACGAGACAGTTCTGCCTCCCACCTTTTATGAGATTCTATTAATTTACTTTTGGAAGCTCCGCCATTATTGTATAAAGTAAATGCTGAATATAAAATACTTTCAAAGGTATATTGTCTATCTTCTTCAAATACGCAAATTGTAGGATCTGTATATCCTGTAGCTTTAGAAATGTAAGCAAGAATATACTTAATTTCCTTAGTATTGCCAAGAGCCATTAGGAAGTGATATAAATATGTCAAAATATTCATACTGTTTTTTGTTTTATCTTCATTAAGCATTTCTTTTAAAAGAAAGATAATATCACTTACAAGTTCTTGTTCTTCACGTCTTAAGCCGGCAAGTTCAATAACTTCATTTTTCTTAGGAACACTATTTTTGCGAGAATTAGTAAATATTTTGCTACCAACTTCTTGCAAATATGTATCATTTATTTCTACTTCACTTAATTCTTTTTCGTTTTTAACGCCTAATAATTTAAATAAAAGTTGACATTTATCATTGGATAATTTTGAAAGGTCATTACTATCAAAATAGTTGTAAATCATTTGCCTAGAAACACCTAAGTATTTTGCTAAATTAACCTTTGATATGCCCGCTTCTTTTAGAATTAAATTAATTTTATCAACTGTATTCATTATCAAATTCCTCCTAAACCACTAATGTGTTAACTTACTTTACATTATAAGTATAACACAACATTAGGTGTAAAGCAAGAAAAAGTATATTAAAAATAAGATAAATTTCCGTAATAAAAGGATTTATACTTCTAATAAAATATAGAAAAGATATGTGATATATCTGATACAACTAGAAGAAATTATATATAGACAATAAAAAAGAGACAATGAAAATAATATTTATATTAATATCCATATATCTCTGCTTACTCTCCCCTACTTAATGACCTCTTTTATTATTCCTCCACCTAGGCATTGGCCACTTTCATTATATAGAACGCAAAACTGTCCAGGGGTAACAGCTTTACAAGGATTGTAAACTAATTTCAAAGTGTTACTGTCAAGTAATTGTACTTTTGTAAATATGTCTTTTTGACGATATCTGAATTTAGCATAGCACTCCCCTATTTCCTTATCTTCGGTAAGGAAGTTAAATTCTTCAATAATACAGCTTGTTGACATAAGTTTATCACTGTCCTCACCGCTAGATACATATAATAGATTTTTATCTAAATCTTTTGAGACCACGTAGTGCTTGTCCAAATTACCTCCCAAATTTAGTCCCCTTCTCTGCCCTATTGTGTAATACATAAGGCCGATATGCTTGCCAATTGTCTCACCTGTGTCAGCATCAACTATATCGCCAGGGATGTTTGGTAAGTAGTTTTTGAGAAAATTTTTGAAATTTCTCTCGCCTATAAAACATATACCGGTGGAGTCTTTTTTCTTAGCAGTAATGAGGCCGTTTTCTTCGGCAATTTTTCTAACTTCTGGTTTTTCTAAGTCAGCGAGGGGGAATATTACGTTTTTAAACTTCTCTTTTCCGACATAAGCAAGAAAATAGCTTTGATCCTTGTTTAAATCTTTGGCTTTATACAAATTTCCATCTATTATTTTAGCATAATGTCCTGTTGCGATATAATCTGCTCCAAGTTCAAGGGCCTTATTTATAAATAAATCAAATTTAATATATTTATTACACATTACATCGGGATTGGGGGTGCGACCTTTTTTTAGTTCATCTAAAAAGTAAGTAAAAACATTATCCCAATACTCTTTTACATAATCAACTCTATGAAGAGGTATGCCGAGAGTTTCACATACCTTTTTAGCATCATTATAATCTTCTTCTTGCGGACATATATCATTTGAAAGGTTGGGATTGCCTAAATAATCGTTGTTTATAGTACTATCCCAGTTTCTCATAAATAATCCAATGACATTATATCCTTGTTTTTTTAATAGAAGAGCAGCAACTGAGGAATCTACTCCTCCGCTCATTCCAATTACTACTGTTTTCATTTATAATCACCACAATAAGTATATCACATTTTTTATGAAAAAAAAACAAAAGTGATTGCTATTTACGGATTTTCTCAATTCTCATTGTAATGGAAACTTTAGAAAATTATTTTTATTACTTTGAGATAACTGTATTATTTAAGATTATTTAAATATTCCCGAAACAGAATTGAATAAAAATGAGGTAAGGTATACTTCAATAATGCTTGTTAAAATGATAATTCCTAGAGATACTAAGAAAATAAAACTATATCTTTTGAGAAGGCTTATAGTATTAATTCTCTTACCGGTAATTTGTTTAATTATTCCTAATGAAAAAATAATACTATAAATACTTAGAGATAAAATAACCAAAATATTAATAATATTATGAGGAATAAGATATATAAGCCCCAAAAGTAGTCCCTTAGCTTTATATATATAAATCATACTACTTACACAAAATCCGGTAACAAATCCTTTTAAATATACAATAAATCCGTTAAAAACAAGGCCAATAGTACTGATGCCCAGAACAAAAATAGATATAATATAAAGAAGATTTATAGTTAGAGTATTTTTTATATTCCCTGTTAAACTTCCAGAAAGAATATTTGTAAGTTCGGTATTAATTATGGTTTTATCGCCCGTACCTAGACACATTAAAAAAAGGGAGCCACTTATTATACCGATAATAAAGAAACTGATAATGAACGTGCTAATACTTTTACTGGGAAATAGAATACTTGTAATTCTGCCTTTCATATTTCATCACCTAGTAAAATATATGTTAATGTATTGAAATTATGTTGTTTTTCTGATACAATTATTGTGAGGTAGGTGTGAAATGAGCAAAAGTAAAAAAAAGCAAAGTGGAACGAAGATAATGACCAAAGTGATAGCTATTTTGATGCTGATAATTATGGTTGCATCGGTGTTTGTATCAATAATTGCATATCTTTAGGATATGTTTTTCTTTTGCTCCCCTACCCTATCGGGGGCAAGTATATATAATGTTTATAAATAAAAAGCACCAAAGTGGTACTTTTAGATAAGCAAATATAAGATGAATACTGCGAATATTACAGCTACAATAGCTAGTAGATAGTAAGCAACATAACCGCCACTACTGGCTGGAACTGGTTTTCTTGATACAGTTTGAGGTTTTTCTAAGGCTTCATCTCTGCTTGCTACAGTTACATCATTATTTACACTTATGCTATTGACATTATCATTATTGCCAACAACGAAGTTCATATCGTCAGTTTCTAATTTTTTATAATTAGAATAATTGGCCATATTTTCTTGCAATAATTCAAGAACTGTAGTTGTTCCTATTCTATTTTGATATTTATTTTTAAAATAACTGATAAATGATAAGAAACTGTCATTTTTGACAAGGATTACTTCTCTTAGAGGTGTGATACCACTGCCGACAAGTAGGTTATATACACTATTAATTATATAGGTAATTACTCTTTCGGCGTGGATATAGTCATTAGCATCACTGCTTCCCATAATTTGGATTAAACTATTATTAAACATTGGTATTACATAACTGCAAGAGGCGTTATCTATTTCTCTAAAGTATGAAAGAACATTTTCTTTTACCCAGAGAGTGTCGTTTTTAGTAAAATCATATTTATCAAGATTATTTTTTATTTCTATTGTGATATTGATACTATTGTTGTTTTTAGGGACAGATAAATAGTAAGATATTGTATTATCCCTAATGAAATATATGTTATGCTTATTTAAAGCTGCAATTAAAGATATATTATTCATATAAATATTAACCACGGAAACCCGCTACTTTTAGTTTTGGGATAAGTGGCCCTCCTTTCGATTAGATATTTTTGGATGCCCATAGTTTATTAAAACTTGAGCTAATCAACCAAATATGTAGGCCTAGATATAATCTTTAGTCACTATTATTTTACCCCCTAGTCTAGTATAATTAAATTATACCAAACTTTCTTTTACTTGTCATCCTTTTTTGATAAAAAAAATAGAAAAAGGAAGAAAATCTTCCTAGTTTTCCGCTTCTTCTAACATAGTAGTAATAAAAATACCATATCCTTTGGTTGGGTCATCCACGACTACGTGCGTAACGGCACCGACAATGTTTCCGTTTTGAATGATAGGTGAGCCACTCATTCCTTGTACTATTCCTCCGGTTTTACTAAGAAGGTTACTGTCATTTATTTCAAATAATATATTTTTAGTTGTATTTTTTGTTTTGTTAATTTTTAGAATATTGATGTTGAATTCTTCTACTAGTTTATCGCTTATGACTGTAAGAATTTTTGCTTCTCCAAGTTCCACTTCCTCTTCTTTAGCAACTTTATATAGTTTCTTTTCTGGTATATCATTAAAGGTGCCAAAAACTCCAGCACTTGTATTTTCACGTACATTACCGTAGACTTTTGTTGTATCGTATCTTGCGTTTTTTTCTCCAGGATGACCATCATCCGATGGTGTAATATTGGTTACGGTGGAGTCATATATGGAACCGTCTTTGATTTCTAGTTTTTGTCCTGTACTTTTTTCGATTATTTCGTGACCGAGGGCACCATATAGTTTAGTGTTTGGGTCGATAAAAGTTAGTGTTCCTATTCCACTAATGCTATCCTTAACATATAGTCCAGTTTTATAAACTCCGTCTATATCTTTGATTAAAGTAAGGGATGTGGAGTATTCTTTGTTATCTCTAAGGTAAGTGATATCTATGTTTTTATTTATGCCCACATTATTAATTGATGATATCATTTCATCTATGGAGCCAACTGTTTTGTTACCAACTTTTATGATTTTATCACCTATATTAAGACCTGCTTTTTTGGCAGCATCAATGCCTTCGGTTTCATAAGTACCTACGACCATAATATAATTGGATTTAAGGAGGATACCAATATTTTCACCGCCTGCTAAAATGTAATCAGAATAAGCATTTACTTTTATTGGAATAAAAACGCTAAGGATTAAAAGAAGCAGAATGTTAGTCTTTAACTTCTTTAGAAACATTTTTATCTTCTCCTTTACTTATTCATTTGACTACACTATTATTATTGAATAATTAGAAAAAATTATAATAAGTAAATAATACCAACCTATTAATGGGTTGTAAAAATTGTAAAAAGGATAGTGCAGAATTTTAAAAACTGTAATATTTTTTTTGATAAAAGACATAAAATTAGTGAGGAAAGAGGGATTTTTATGAGTAATACTACTTTAGCATTTATTTTGACTACGTTAGCAGGTTTTTCGACTTTACTTGGGGCGTTTCTTATTTTTTTTAAATTTAAAAATGAAGAAAGGTTACTAGCAGGATGTCTTTCGTTTGCAGCTGGAGTTATGATGATGATATCGATAATTGATTTGATGCCAGAAGGGGTTAGTCTTTTAAAAACTAGATATGGTTTATTTGCCACAATTGGTTTGGGATTGGGAGCAATTATACTAGGTGGTATTACTTCGGGATTACTTGATTATTTTTTTCCAGATAATATAAAGAATAGTGATAAAAATATTAGGTATAATTCTTCTCTTTATAAGGTTGGTATTATATCTATGATAGCAATTATTATTCATAATATTCCGGAGGGTATTGCTACGTTTGTGACAACACATCATAATATTTCGCTGGGATTTTCTTTAGCTTTGGCAATATCACTTCATAATATACCGGAAGGTTTGTCTATTGCTATTCCAATTTATTATTCTACGAAAAGTAGAGTTAAGGCTCTTTTATATACTTTAGTTTCAGCCTTATCGGAGCCGTTTGGGGCGGTTATTACTTACTTATTTTTAATTAATTATATAAATGAGACAGTGCTTGGTCTACTCTATTTTTTGATAGCGGGTATTATGCTTTATATTTCGATGTTTGAGCTTTTACCGAAATCAAAATCTTATAATTATAAGAGATTAACTTATTTATTCTTTGTTATTGGGATAGTTTTTATTACTATATTTCATTAACCACCTACGAGGCTATTTAAAATTTTGAAACCGCCTTCGATGGTTTTTTTGAAGTATTTTTTTATTAGATTAGAAGTGTTATTTACGCCTCTGGTAAATTTATTAGTGTAATCGATATAATCGGGAACGGTATAATCGTTAATATCTACGTTAACGTTGTTTTTTACATCTTCTTCAAATTTTTTTATTTGTTCATTAGTTAGTATGGTTCGTTCTTGCATTTTATATTCGTAGTAACCGCTTTCGGAAATGGTAAAGCATATTACGTAAGTGATAAATAATATACCTATAATTAATTTAAAGATTTTATCTTTTTTCATTATCGTTCCCCTTTTATATATTTGGAAAAGATATCTGTAAGGGCGGAGATGGTATTCATTACTTCGTTTATATTATTATCTTTACTACCTACTTCGATAAGCAGACATCCTGAGCTTACATCTTGGTTATAGATACCGTCCACTCCGGCTCCTTCTTTTTTGTAAATACCGCGAGAAAGATTGGGATAGTATTTATTTATTAGATTATTGATACTAGTAGCAAGGGTTAAATTTTTGTCATAGCCGGAGTGTTCTAGTCCGATAACGAAAAGGATGCGAGCGTAATCTTTATCACCTATTTTAGCGGTACTTACTTCTTTACTAACGCTATCTCTATGGATATCTATAAAATATTTAAGGGAACTGTATTTATTTATTTTTTCTAATAGTAATAGTCTGCTTGCTTTATAGCTATATGAGTGGTCCCAACCGTTTATGGATAGGAGTTCAGCCATATTGGCGGTTTCGGCAATAGTGCTTATGCCACTGTTATTTAGTTTCTCTTTGAAGAGATAGGATGTCATAAGGACATTAGGGGTTATGCCATATATTTCGAGACTGCTATTACTATAGTTTTCTAATTGGTGAGAATTATAGAGATAGATTATGGGATTATTGGTATCACTTGGGTATGGGTCTTCGATATAAGTGCTTATTTCTTTTAATTTTTCTAAGTCACTATAGTCATCGTTGTATTGCAGTTTTTTATTTTCTGCACCATCAAGGCCTCCAAATTTTAAAATACTGGTAGGATTGGAGAAATCGATTTTAAAGATAAAGTTCATTGTCTTACCCACGATAGTGCTTAACTTCATATCGTTTAGGTTTCCGATGTTTCCGCCTTTTAAAATGAATTTGACAAAGTTTTCGTTGTTGATATTTTTGTTGTTTTTGATGGCACTATAATAAGTTAGTGCGAATACTCCGTAAATGATTAGGAGATAAAATGCGAGTTTGAGGCTGTATTTTTTGCGATTTTTTAGTATCATTTTCCCTTTTTTGAACATAGTTAATCACCAAAAACATTATATGACTTTAATAGTGCGTTATTTGTCGATGGAGAGCATTGTTGAGACTGCTGGAAATGACATCACTTATTTTATCGATAATGAAGTCTACTTCTTTGGGACAAACTATTAGATCGTAGTTAACGGCACTCATTACTTCTTTGATGAGGTTTCTTTTTTCTATATCACCGAGAGTTCCGACTAGTCCCATTAGTTTTTCTTTATCACTTGGACTTAGTTCGAGATTTCTTATTTTATCTATATAGTTATCAAAGTGGATGGGGCTTAGTTTATTTATTTCGGTATTGTTCTTGATATATGATATGTGTTTTAGGAGATAGTTAATGGCTTCGTTTACGATAACGGAAGATTCCACCACAGTGGGAACGCCGATAGCTATAACAGGGATTTGAAGAGTATCAGTACTTATTTCCTTACGGTTATTGTATACGCCACTTCCGGGTCTAATTCCGGTATCGGTTAGCTGAATGGTATGGTTAACTCTTTCGAGACTGCTGGCGGCAAGGGCGTCAATTACGATAATGAATTTGGGTTTGATGAGATTGGTTAGGGCTTCGATATAGTCGGCAGTTTCGATGCCGGTTTCCCCCATTACTCCCGGGCTTATGGCACAGATGCTACGCATTCCTTCTTTGGGGTTTGCATTTAGGAGAAAGAGGTGTCTTGTTATTACTAGTCTACTTATTACTTTGGGGCCTAAGGCATCGGGGGTTGATTTGCTGTTACCTAGTCCTAGTATTAGGCCTTCATCTTCATCTTTTATTTTTTTATATTTTAGAAGGGCTTTTATTTCTTTTTCGAGAGTTTTTCCTATTTCTTCTCTATCTTCATAATTGGTAATATCTTTAAAGGTAATGGTTATATATCTTCCTTCTTTTTTTTCTATTATTTTTCCTTCTTCTTTGGTTATATCTGTGATACTTATTTTGATGTTTTTATTGGTTTTCTCTTTGGTCTTGACAGGGCTATGAGATGCGTCTATACTCTCTACTACTAGGTCTGTTCTTACGTTAAAGGGTTTTAAATTAATATTATTTTCCATAAATGGCCTCCTATAGTAATATTTTTTACAAAAAAGTTAAAAAATATTTGCCTTTTTGCTTTTTTTTTGATAAAATTATATATGGTTATTGAAAGGAGATATAATATGGCAAACGTTAAAAATGCAAAAAAGAAAATTAAGCAAATAACTAAGACTACTTTAGCTCATCAACAGTTGAAATCAACTGTAAAGAATGCTATTAAAAACACTGATAAAGCCATTTCTGAAGGTAACAAAGAAAAAGCTACTAACAGTTTAAGATTAGCTATTAAAAGTCTTGATAATGCTAAAAGTAAAGGTTTAGTTCATAAGAATAAAGTAGATAGAGAAAAATCAAGATTAACTAAAAAAGTAAATGCTATGGAAGTTAAATAAACTTCTTTTCTTTTTTGCAATTTTTTTAACAAAAATATAAATTTTTATGATATACTTATATTAGATTAGGAGAGAAAAGGAATATGAAATATGTGACACTAGTTTTAGGAATATTTTTATTGTCAGTGATTACTTACTGCAATTTTACAGATACGAATTTATTTGATAAGAGAGAAGAGATTGTACTTAAAGAGAATGAGTATTATTTGGATAGGGATTTTGAGTTTGTACAGAATTATGATGATGAGGTTCATAATTATACGGAGCTTCTTAATTATATATATCACGTTGTTAATACGGGAAGTAAAGAGGGAACGGGATATTGTGTTAGGGAGTATAAGAATTGTGCTAAGGATTTAGAGGAGATTGGTAATAATAAGGAACTTTTATCGATGATTAATAATTTTGTTCATCCGTATAATAGTTTTAGTAGTATTATTTTTACTTATAATAATAAGGGAGACTTTGATATTAAGGTTAATAAGATATATTCGGAAGAGAATATTGTAAAGATTAATGAGGTTGTTGATAGGGTTATTAAGGAGAATATTACGGATACGATGACGACATCACAGAAGTTAAAGAGTATTCACGATTATATTATTGATAATACTAGGTATGATACTTTAAAGAGTAAGAATATTAATGATATGACTTACAAGTCTAATACGGCTATTGGAGTGCTTCTTGAGGGGTATGGAATTTGTTCGGGATATAGTGATGCTATGAGTATTTTTCTGGATAAACTTGGTATAGATAATTATAAGATTAGTAATGATACGCATATATGGAATTTGGTTAAGGTTAATAATAAGTGGCTTCATATTGATTTGACTTGGGATGATCCGGTATATGAACAGAATTTGAATAGAGACACGTATTTCCTTATTACTACAGCAGAACTTGAAAAACTGAATGATGATACGCACAGTTTTAATAAAACTGTATTTAAAGAGGCGGCGTAAAAGAAAAATAACTTATTAATTTAAGTTATTTTTTTCATTTATATAGGTTATGACTTCCCCTACTGTTTCGTTAAAGTTATCAAAGTTTACGTTAAACCATTTGACATCCATTTTATTGTTAAAGAATGTGTATTGTCTTTTGGCATATCGACGAGAGTTTCTTTTTATATCGTTAATTGCTTCTTCTAAACTTATTTTTTGATCGAAATAGTTATATAGTTCTTTATAGCCAATACTTTGAGTGGCTTTGCTATGGATATTTCTTTTATAGAGATTATGGACTTCATTTACTAAGCCTTGAGAAATCATTGTATCTACTCTATCGTTTATTCTTTGATAGAGGATGTTTCTATCGGTTGTAAGGCCAATAGTTATGAAATTATATAGTTTTTTATCGCCGTTATTATTTAGTCGCATACTTTCGTTATGATTATCGTAGTAATTTAGAAATCTTATTAATCTACGTCTATTATTTTTGGGTATAGTGCATTCTTTATCGATAGCAAGGGCCTTATTGTAGAGTGTCTCTGTACTAAGATTTTCGTAATTATTGGTAATGGTTTCGCTAGTGAAGTTGTAATCGTATAGTACACTTTTGGCATACAGTCCCGTGCCTCCAACCATAATTACGGTTTTCCCTTTTTTTTCTATTTGGGATATTACCCTACGGGCGGTGGTTTGATAGTCGAATACGGTATAGTTTTCGTTTATGTCAACAAAATCTATTAAATGGTGAGGAATGTTTTCCATTTCTTCGGGAGTTACTTTGGCACTTCCTATGTTTAATTCTTTATATACTTGGACACTATCGAAATTTATGATTTCTCCGTCGTACTTTTTGGCTAATTCTATACTTAATTTTGTTTTACCTACTCCTGTAGGGCCTACTATTACGATAATCATTATATACTCCTTTTGAACATTTTTTCTAGTTCGTACTTGGTAAAATTAATAATTGTTGGTCTTCCGTGGGGGCAATTGAAGGGGTTGTGGCACTGGCGAAGGTCGCTAATTAGGCTTTCCATATCAGCAAAGCCGATGTCGGTATTGCCCTTGATACTCATTTTACAACTAACCATTTTGGCGAGATTATCGCGGAATTTTCCGAGGTCGAAGTTTTTTTCTTTTTCGAGAATGCTATCGAATATGCCTTTTATGGTTTCGGTTTCATATCCTTTGGTGAACCAAACGGGATGTTCGATAACTCGAAAAGAACTGTTACCAAAGCGTTCTACTTTTATGTTAAGGTTTTCTAGTATGTCCATATTTTCTTCTATTATCATTGCTTCGTTTAGGGGAAGTTCGATATTAATGGGAATGATGGGGCTAATGGTATTTCCGGTTGGGTGTTTCATTAGGAATGATACTTTTTCATAGTTTACTCTTTCTTTGGCAGCGTGTTGGTCAATTAGATATAAGCCAAGTTCATTTTGACATATTATATATGTACCAAAAGCGAGACCGACGGGATATAATTCTGGGAGTTTATTTTCTTCGGTTATATCAGTTGCATACTCTTCTCTAATAGTTTCTAGTTCTTCGTCGGTTATATTTGTGTCATCGTTTATATAGCTTTCTAGTCTTTTTTTGTATTCTTCATCGAGGGGTGTTTCGGGTTCTTTAACGATGTTTTTTTCAAGGTTTAAAGAGATGTTTTCGTAATTAACGGGCTTTTCTTCTTTGATTTCTATTTTGGGAATTAATAGTTTATTTTTTAAGACTTCTTTAATGGTATTGGTAATTAGGGTTTGAAGGTCCTCAAAATTGCTGAAATTTATATCTAGTTTTGAGGGGTGGATGTTTACATCTATTAAAGTGGGGTCTGCTGTAATATTTATGACAGCTATGGGGTATCTGGTATCTTCTTTAAAAGAGGAATAGGCCTCATTTATTATTCTATTTAGGATATAGTTTTTTATTACTCTTCCGTTTACTAAGACGGATATGTGATTTTTAGAGGCTCTATTTACTTCTGGTAAAGAGACATATCCTTCTATGCTATAGTCTAGGTTATTTCCTTTTATATAGAGCATTTTTTTGGCTACGTTAAGGCCATATATATCTTTTATTACTTTTAAGAGGTTGCCGGAACCATCTGTATTTATGACTTCTTTGTCATCATTTATTAGTTTAAATTTGATATTTGGATATGATAGGGCCATTTTATGAATATATTCGGTGATATTGGCTAGCTCTGTATAAGGGCTTTTGAGGTATTTAAAACGAGCGGGAGTGTTATAAAAGAGATTATTTACTGTAATACTTGTTCCTTGACGTGCTTCACACTCCCCTTCTTCTATAAGGGTGCCTCCTTTGATGTGGACCATAAAGCCTATTTCTGCATCGGGGCAGGTTTTTAGGACAACATTTGACACAGATGCAATTGATGGCAAGGCTTCACCTCTAAATCCTAGGGATGATATGTTGAATAAATCGTCGTCTGTATATAGTTTACTGGTGGCGTGTCTTTCAAAACATAGTTTAGCATCTTCTTTATTCATACCAGAACCATTATCGATTACTTTTATTTCTCTAAGACCGGCTTCTTTTAGGTATATAAATATTTCTGTACTTCCAGCGTCAACAGAGTTTTCTACTAGTTCTTTTACGACAGACAAGCATTTTTCTACTACTTCTCCGGCGGCAATTTTATTTGATAAGTGTTCACTCATTACTTTAATTTTGTTCATAAATACTTCCTCATTTCTATTACAATTATACCATTTTTGGGGAATTAAAACAACACATTTTGGAAATATGTGTTGTTTGTTAATAGATAGATTGTTATTCAATGGAAACAGTAAAGTGATTGGTTTCTTCTCCTGTACCATCTGTTATTACTACTTCGGGTTTTAAGTAGAAGGTTGGAAAGATAGAACCAGAAACAAAAATTGGATATGACATAATTCCATCGCTTCGGTTTTGGTATAGACAAAATGCTTTTCCACTTGTACCAGTATAAGGTGTTATAGTCCATATAAGTTTGTTACTTGTATTTAAATTTTCACAAGTATTCCATATCCAATTTTTATCGTTACAATCGGCTGTTTTATTAAAATAGCATTCTTTGCCGGAAATATAAATATAATCACTGGGATAAATTAATCCTATTGTTCCAATCCAATAATTATTACTACCATTACTAATATTTTTGCCTCTTTCATATATATATGCTTGCTCATCTTCAATATAATATGTATCAGTGCCTCCTAAATAATATATACTATTTTCATTTATTATTTTTCTTTCTTGACTACTCGGGCTATAATTGCTAAAATCCACTGTTTCTCCATTATAACTATTTCCATAATTTTTTACTGCTTTGCCATTTAACCAAGTATTATTTAATATTTGCATTAAGGAACTATCCTCAGTTGAGGAATTCCAAATATTGTGAGACCAATTACAATTAAAATTTTCATCTTCCGTAGCTACCATTAATTTAACTTGACTATCGTTCTTTTTGCAATCCCAACTAAATGTACTTGTAGTACCATCGGTTAATGGTGTGGCTTTTACAACTTTTAATTTGTATATATTATCACTATCTTCTCTCATACTTCCTATTATTCTATATAAGTGCCTATCTTCACAAGTATTATCGCTATTCTTATCTAGACATATATAGTTATTAGGGTTTTTACCATAATATCTATAATCGTCAGTTGCCTCTATTATTTCACCAGTAGCACTACTATCAGCTGGTATGGCATCGTGACGGACTTTATATACACCACTACCACTGTCTCCGGTTGTTCCGTCATTTAAACTCATAATATATTCTGATGCTGTAAGAACTTTTTCGGGGATATATTCCTGCCCACTATTTAAAGTAAGTTCTCCCCCGTTAACATAGCCAGCAACTGTTCCTAGTTTAACAGTAACAGTACTACTACTTGTATTAGTTACTACTAGATTTAAAGTAATATTTCCCTCTTTATCTACTTTACCTGTACTTTCTCCGGTACTTTTAGATGTATATTCTATACTAAAACCATCTGGCTTAGTACTAGGACTTACCATTTCATAATACACTCCGTAACTTATCTTGGCTGGATTGGGATTACCTAATACTACATCATAATACTTAGTCTCGCCACTATCTACTGTTATTTGTTTAATACTACTATTACCTATTTTAAATGTAT
>SAMEA104315424__coassemble_621_pt1 | contig 24329 bp, 21 predicted proteins | sample SAMEA104315424__metabat2_high_PE_039 | metagenome-assembled genome bin SAMEA104315424 (sample SAMEA104315424) | gut metagenome | biome: Monkey gut; feature: monkey-associated habitat; material: faeces | place: China | collected 2013
TTCTCCTAAGAGAATTCTTAGTGCTTAACCTTTTCAGTTAAGAACGTTCCGCACTCTATGCTTAAATTTTACCATTATTCACACTAAAATGCAACATAATTACCAAAACTTTACAAATTTATTCAATGAGTTATTTGGAGAGAGGCCCTATCGGGGGCAGGGATATAGATGATAATAAAAAGGACTGAAAACAGTCCCAAAATAAGCCTTAGCCTATTATTTCCACCAAAGGATCCATCTCCACCATTTGCCGGCAGCCATAGTTATTCCTCCTTCCTTAGTGTAATCAGAAGTCCGTTATCAAGTAATAACTGAAGAATAATACTTTTCCTTTGTAACTAAATTATACTACAAAATACGATAAAAAGCAACTATTTTATGGATACATTTTTACGTTTTAAAATTCAATAAAATAAATGGAAAAAACAGATATTTTTCAAACATAGCCAATTTTTACCACTTTACACTTTTGAGGTGTAAAGTAGGCTATTTTACTCCATTAAATATATGTTTTAGGTATGAATTTAGCCTCCGAGGGGGGAATTTTTGAATTTTTTGGGAATAATAATATAAAAGGATAAAATTGGGGGACAAGCTGAAAGGAGGTATAAAAATGAGATGGAAAATAGAATAAGAAATGAAAAAAAATGTCTGTAAAAAAAAGGAGGTATAAAAGACAATATGACAAAAGATTTACAAAAACAAGCAAAATTACAAACCGATGATTTATTGTATGATATGGTTTTCAAACACATTTTTTTGGATCACCCTGATATATTGATTAGTTTAATAAAAGATGCGATTGGATATAATTTTAACCCTGATAGAGATACGGTAAGAGTTTTAAATGAGCTACTACCTAAGGAAAAAATTAAGGATAAAAATCGCTTTGTTGATACGCTCTTACTTGTGAAAGGAAAAGATGTTTTTAATATCGAGGCTAACAAGAATGATTTTAATCCTAAGAAGGTTGAGAGAATGGTGAAATATTTAAATAGACTGTATGATAGAAGTCATATTATTCAAAATTTATTTGGAATTAAGGATGATGAGAATTTAAAATTTATTCAAGTGCATTTAAATACGGGAACTGGTAAGTCTGGAAAAATTATTACTAAATATAATTTGCGGGCTGATGATAATCGTGATGATATCTTAATTAAAAATTATGAAATTTATGTAATCAATGTAGATAATTCATACAAAATGATTGAAAATGAATGGAAAAAGAGATATAATGAATGTAGTAAAGGTTTGTTACTAGTTTCTGTCCTTCACTCTAACAGTGTGAAAGAAATTGAAGAATTAATGATTAAAGGAGGTTTAAAGAAAGATATGGCAAAGACGTTAGCAAATACTATTGATAGTAAATTAAATAGTGATGAGTTTATTGATATGTTATTTGAAGTAAGGGACTATGAAAAAGAAAGGCAAGAAGCTCTTGAATACAAATTGGAGCAAGGACTTGAAAAAGGTCGAGAACTTGGAATTGAACAAGGATTTGAACAGGGACACGAAAAGGGTCTTGAACAAGGGCTTGAACAAGGAATTGAAAAAGGTCGAGAGCTTGGAATTGAACAAGGTACCTTACAAGAACGAAAAACTCTAATTACTAAACTTATAAATAAAGGTTTTAGTGATAATGAAATAAGCAACTTACTCGATATTAATCCAAAACAACTTACTAAACTCAAAAGAGCAGCTTAATTGTTGGACAGGCTAAAAAATCATAGCCTGTTTTTTATTGATTAAAAACGAATACAACTCTCTCCTACTCCCCCTCATTAACAATCAAATGCACAAACTCCTCCCTCTTGCATCCATTCACAAAATCCCTAACCAAACACCTCTTCTTTCCCTCCAACTTCATATCCAAAACCACAATCGTCCCATCACTAGCATTAATAAACATCCCATCCCTATTAATATCCACAATCTCTCCATTCTCCCCTTGCATCCTCGGTACAATCCTGCTCTCATAAACCTTAATCCTCTTACCACTAAGCACAAAATATGCCCCCGGCACCGTGCTAAGTCCCCTAATCCGGTTATACACATCCCTAGCACTCCAGTTAAAATCAAGCCTCTCCTCTTCTCTCTTCACATTGTACCCAAAACTAACCAAACTCTCATCCTGCACTCTCCTCTCATTCGTTCCCTCTATAATACTAGGAAGAGTATCAAGAAGCAAATCCCTACCCAAAAAACTCATCTTCTCGTACACAACATCCAAAATATCCCCCTCTCCAATCACCATACTCCTCTGACTAATAATATCCCCTGCATCCATCTTCTCACTCATATACATAATTGAAATCCCCGTCTCTTTCTCCCCATTCATAATAGCCCAGTGAATAGGAGCCCCTCCCCTATACTTAGGAAGAAGAGACCCGTGTACATTAATACACCCTAACCTTGGATAATCCAAAAGCCCTTTCGGAATAATCTGCCCATAAGCACACGTAATCACAATATCCGGCCTATATTTAAGAACCACCTCATACTCATCCCTTATCCGGTGCGGAGTAAAAACATCAATCCCCTTACTCTTCGCATAACTCTTAACAGCCGTCTCGACCAAATTCCCCTTCCTATCTCGCTCTTTATCCTCTTGACTAACACAAAGAACCACATTATAGCCACTATTAACTAACCCCTCTAATACATTCCTAGCAAAACTAGGCGTCCCCATAAATACTATCCTTACATCCTTATTCATCTTATCACCTCATTTACCCCATTATACACTATATTACCATTATTTGTAAAGTACCCTATCGGGGGTAAGAAAAAAAGTATAAGGTATTATAGAGCTTATACTTTAATATATATTACTTTGCCATTATCTACATACTACACGAGATTAGCAACAGAAACATAGGTCGTCATTGTCCATTCGTAACTATTACTTCTATACAATCATTCCTAATTTTTACATCCAACCTTATATTCATAAGAAGTAGTATAAGTGACACATTCATTTCCCATACTAGAATTAGTCCTTTTTACTATAAAAGCCATATCAAAAATTTACACCTTGAATAAAATTTATAGTCTTTATTTTCAAAATTGTCCGGTTACAACTGGACTTTTTCACTCTAAACCGGACACCATAAAATAATTACTATCATCTTCATACTTGCCCACGGTAGTGCCAATACCCTCCAAACTATGTTATTTTTGTAACTAACGTTCTTATTCAAAGTTAACGTACAGATAACTTTATGAAATTTAACATTTTCCTCTTGACAAACCCAATTTAATAGTGCAATATACGAAATCAAGAACCAAAATAATTAGTTCCAACCCCTACCCATTAATACCAATAACACTATCAATAGGGATGCTTATACACACTCCCTTGGCCTCTGTTTTAATACCACACTTAACACTAATAGCATGCATAATATTATTCTTTTTGTACTCAGGTGTAACAATTAAAACAATATCCTTTTCCGGCTCTATCTTTAATTTAAGAAAGTTCGCATTACCAGTTCCCAAGCTCCTACCACTAATAACCGTACCACCACTAGCTCCCCCTTTCTTAGCTGCACTCATTACCATATCACTATATCCCTCTAATACCGAAGTGATAACTAAATGATATCTATCATTAACTTCCATATCTATCTCCTCCTTATAACTACTAAGTAAATCTCCTACAAAACTATTACTACTAGATAAAGGAATACTAAAACAAATTCCATTACCAATCTTCTTTAAAGAAAGCAAGTAAGATATATCCTCAAATACTTTAATCTCTACACTCTTCGTAATTAAAGATGTATAAATTCTCTTCTCTCTTCCCTCTATCCCATAATAATCAAGTAAACTATTACTAGCCGTTCCTCGACCATTGCAAACAAAACTAAAGACTAAATTATGCTCTAAAAATATCTCTCTAACAGCATCATCCATATCACTATTAGTAATTAAACATAATAAGTTAATCATAAATATTTCCTCCAATTATACTCTTTAATACTATCATCATAATTATCATAAGTACCCAGTATCTTACTCTTAAACTTATAAATAAGACCAAATATCTGAATAACTACTATCGGAAGCAACGTAACAAGAGCTACTAATCCAAACGCATCTGTCATAATATTACCGCCTAAACTATAAGTAATACCAATAGCCATAGGTAAAAGGAAAGATACTGTAAGAGGTCCACTAACAGCTCCTCCTGCATCAAAACTAATCCCTGTAAACAATCTATTTACAAAGAAAGATAAAACTATACAAATAATGTAACCTACTATTATTATTGGAGCGATACTAAATCCTGTAATGGCCCTATAAAAACTAATCCCAACCGCAATAGCGACCGCCAAACTAAGACACTTCCCTACTGTCTTTCGCTTAATACTACCCGATGTAATATTATCAATCTGCTCATTAAGCAAATTAACCGCCGGCTCCGCACTAACAATAAGATATCCGAGTATGGCCCCTATGGGAATAGATAAATAAGCAAGCCCTCTCATACTTAGACTTTCTCCAAGAAGATATCCCATTGAAATAAACCCAACACTAGTTCCCACTAAAAATATACTAAATCCAAGTAATACTAATACAAAGCCAACTACTATTCTCTTAACATCTCTTTTACTAAAACACTTCGTAATAAATCCATATACCAAAAATAATACAACGAGTGGTAGCAAGGTAATAAGCACTTCTTTAAAAGAAGAAATAAAGCTATTAAAGTATAAGCTATAAACTCCCCCACTAGTAGTTAGACTACTAATATCATAAAAACTATCCGTATTATAAAATAAACCAAGTATCAAAACTACCATAACAGGGCCAATGGAACAAAGAGCAAGGGATCCAAATCCATCCTTTTTAGCATCCTTATCAGTCCTAAGACTACTAAGTCCTAACCCCAAAGCCACTATAAAAGGAACACTAATAGGCCCCGTTGTTGCTCCTCCCGCATCAAAACTAATCGCATAAAAACTACTAGGAACAAGCAACATAAGAAGAAAAATAATACCATAACTGATTAAAATTAAAGTATTAAAATTAAGTCTATAAATACTTTTGAGCATACCAAGTACTAAAAAAATACCCACACTTATACTAACACATATAACAAGAACGCTTTTTGGAATGCTCGGAAGTTGTCCTGCCAAGACTAAAAGATCCGGCTCCGATAGGGTCAAAACAAATCCAATAATAAAAATAGTCAGAACAATAATGAATACATTACCCTTCTTTCCTAAACTAGTACCAAGTCTTTTTCCAAATAATTCTATTCCCACTTTAGCACCCAAACTAAAGAAACTCTTACCAATAATAAGTAGCACTCCTCCAAGTAAAAAAGAGTAAATTTTTAATATAGGAATATGTAAGAAAATAGCCAACATCATCACAATAAAGATAATAGGAATAATCTCCATATAACTCTCTTTAGCAATAGATAAGCCCCTTTTTAGTAAATTCATAACTACTCCTTCCTAGATTCCCCCGTAGCATAATCAATAAAAATACCGTCTTGAACGTTATATACAAAAACATTAAACATAAGACCTTTACCATTATCGTCCAAAGAATATGCTTCCATAAGTACTCCCTTACTAAGTAAATTATCTCCCTCAAAGTAAGGAGTAACCCTATATAAAACTCTGCCTTCGCTATCTTTAACATAGTTAGCAACCTTATTCTCAAACATAAGCATTGTTTCACTATTCATTTGTCTAGTACAAGTAATTAAATTATTAGGATTAGCATTTTCTCCCGTTAATTGGTAACCAATTAAGTGGCATCTATTATATAAATACTTACCATCAACATTATCATACTTAATCGTATGCCAACCCGTAGGCTTAATCATTCCAATACTACCTCTTTTTTCTGTCGGCATTGTCTCTTTACTAACTATTGCAAAAGCTTCTGTACATCTTCCAAGACTATCCAAATCTCCATATTCCTCAAAACTGCCTCTTTTCTTATCTTCTTCTGTAAAAAAAGGTACATTATTGTTAACATTGACAAAGTCACTACCACTATAGTCCTCTATATCACTTAAACTACTTACTTCTTGTGTTTTAAAACTACTATCTGTACTGCCTGTATATTCATTATAGATAAATCCCATTGCTAGCACTAAAGCTAGTACTATGTATTTTTTTATATTCTTCATACTATCATCCTTCACTTATTTTGGTAGTGTTAAAATTTTAATACATTAATACTACACTATTATTACTTTACAAATTAATTATATAATTTTTTATAAGTACTGTCAAGGAAAAGAAAATAAACAAATTACTTTTATTTTTAATGGTTTGTAAGCAAAAAAAGAATAACTATAATACTACAAATATGTAAGTATATATTTATTCCCATTTGTTTTGTCCCAACTAACATTAAGGGCATCTTAAAGTCGTCCTTTCACTTATTCAGTTTTTTTACAAAATATCCGTAATTTTAACATTTTTCGGACAAAATGCACGTATTTTCTCGTTATTTTCGGGCAAAATGTCCGAAAACATAAAATTTGTCATTAATTTTACCTAACATTAATCCCCCTTAGATAAGCCTTGCTACCCTTGCGTTTAACAATTTTCTTGCAAGCATCAAGTTTATTAATTTCTTTACCGATATACTCACTAAGTTTTTTTCTAAACTCTTTTAAAAATAATACACTACTAACATCCTTTCCCATATACATTTCTTTTAAAAGTTTATCATTATTAACAAAATCATTAAAGAAATTATCAACCAAAAACAACATAACTTCCTCATCAATATTCTTCATATTTTCCCTAAAAGATACACACCTATCAGAATATTCCAGAGTATCAATAACATACATTCTTCCCCTTGCATAAAGAATATTATATCTAACATCATATAATTTAACACCACTGTCCGTAACTATCTTAACATCTTTCTCCGTTCTATTAACAGCCTTTTCCAAACTATCAAGATTAACAGAAAGTGGATTAATATCACACAAATTATTAGCCTTTCTATAACTCGAAGTGTAGCCGACTACTTCACCATTAATATAAATAACATCCTTAGGCCACAAAAAAGTTCCATTTTTTATTCCACTAAATCTGAGTAAAAAATCAGCAGAATAGCCACATTCCTCATTATCAAAGTATTCATTAAAAATCTTAATAACTTTCTTATCACTTTCTCTTAAAAAGCACATACCCTGACTACCCTGTCCAATAAATTTAAGGCCACTTAAATAACTATTCAAAATATCTCTACTAATAAAATTCATTTTCATCCCCCCATAAGTATTGAGTATTATAACATAAATTTTACTAAAATGCAAATTATTGTTTGCATTTATTGAAATATTACTTTATTTAAAGAAAAAAATAGTATAACTACTACTTTCTTTCGCTTTAATTATAATTAGAAAATATTTTAACAATATTATAATTATTAGTATCCTTATTATATTTTAAGTAAAATTTTCTCACACCAGAAGAAGTATTATTATCAGTTTCTAAAGAACTAACATAATAAATATCATAAGTAACTACATAATATTCCCCATCCATACTCATCTTAGGATTTTTTAAAACAGTTAAGTTATAATCAACAGGCGGTTCCGTAAATGTATAGGACTTTTCATATAAATTTACGAAATTATTTATAAATCTAAAATTCTTCTTCGCATCTTCGTTAGCCTTATCTAAATCAAAACTATTAACATTAAAGTATTTATAAAGTTCATCTTTCACAATATCCACTGATGAATAACTACAACATTGCGATGCAAAGAAAGCATAATCCAAATCATTAAAATTGCCATCTTCAGCCTCAATATATGTAGCAAGACCTCTCTTAAAAACGCTTAAATATCCATCAAAAAGAGATGTAAGTTCTTGAAGAGAATTACCACTACTTTCTTCATCTTTAGTTTTAATATCATTTTTACTCTCTTTATCATTATTAACTTTTACTTCTTTAACATTATCTTTACCATTAACCTTATCATAAAGTACCTTTCCACTAAAAATACCAATTCCAAACACCACCACCAATAACAAAATCATTTCTAAAATTTTTTTCATATTACTTTTCCACCTCTTCTTCTGTCATAAGAGTATCACATATATACAAAATAAGCAAGAAAAAAAAGCAAACAATATAAAATTAACCAATATGTAAACAAAGAAAAAAGAGATTATCTCTTAATCTCCACTTCCTCATAAACTTCCATAACATCATTTTCTTTAATATCATTAAAGTTCTCAATCGTAATACCACATTCAAGACCATTCTTAACTTCCTTAACTTGATCCTTCTCTCTAGCTAAGCTATTAATATTACCATCATAAACAATAATACCATCACGAATAAGCCTTACCTTAGCACCTCTCTTAATACTACCACTAGTTACATAACAACCGGCAATAGTACCTACCTTAGAAAACTTAAATAATTTTCTAACAACAGCTTCTCCAACAACTTTCTCTTCAAATACAGGTTCAAGCTTACCTTTCATAGCACTCTCAACCTCTTCAAGAAGTTTATAAATAATATTATAAAGTCTAATATCAACACCCTTTTCTTTAGCATATTCCATAATCTTGCTACCAGGTCTAACATTAAAACCTATAATAATAGCATCACTAGCACTAGCCAAAACAACATCACTTTCTGTAACTGTACCAATACCACTTCTAATAATATTAATACGAATACCTTCAACATCAAGTTTCATCAAAGAATTCTTAACTGCTTCTTCACTACCTTTAACATCGCTCTTCAAAATAATATTAATATCCTTTTCACCTTGACTAATTCTACCAAATAGATCATCAAGAGATACCGCACTTCTTCTAACATTATTCTTATTCTTCGCATTAAGAATTCTTTCTTCACTAATACTTTTAGCCCTTTTCTCACTCTCAAAAGCCATAAACTTATCACCAGCTGACGGAATTTCACTAATACCTGTTATCCATACTGGCATTGAAGGAGTAGCAAACGTAAGATTTTCTCCCTTATCATTCTTTAAAGACCTAATTTTACCGTAATAGTTACCAACCACCAAGTAATCTCCAAGTCTAAGTGTACCATTTTGAATAAGCACTGCACTAACATTACCAAGTGATTTATCCATTTTAGCCTCAATAACCGTACCACTAGCATATCTATTAGGATTAGCCTTAAGTCCCTCTAATTCACTGATAAGAAGAATTCTCTCAAGTAAATCATCAATTCCTTCACCAGTCTTAGCAGAAATCTTAGCAACCATAACATCTCCGCCCCACTCTTCTGGAATTAATCCATAATTACTTATTTCTTGCATTACCTTATCTGGATTAGCACTTGGCTTATCAATCTTATTAATAGCAACAATAATAGGAACATTAGCCGCCTTAGCGTGATCAATAACCTCTACAGTCTGTGGCATAACACCATCATCAGCAGCCACAATAATAATAATTATATCTGTTATACTTGCTCCCCTTGCACGCATCTCCGTAAAGGCAGCGTGTCCAGGAGTATCAATAAAAGTAATTTTTTTATCATTATGTGTTATCTGATAAGCATAAGTAGCTTGCGTAATACCGCCCGCTTCTCCCTCAGCTACATTAGTCTTCCTAATAGCATCAAGAAGTGTTGTCTTACCGTGGTCTACGTGACCCATAATAGTTACAACCGGAGGTCTTTCTACTAAATCATCTTCATTATCAATAATCTCTAAATCCTCAAAATGGGTTTCATCCATACTCTCTTTTCTCTTAACGTCAAGACCATATTCAAGAGCAATAATTTCTGCTGTATCAAAGTCAATACTAGTATTAATATTAACCATTTTTCCCATCATCATAAGTTTCTTTATTATTTCTGCTGGTGTAACCCTTAAATTACTAGCAATGTCGCTAACCGTATTACCTTCTTCATATAAAAGGAACTTATCCATATTTTCTTCCTTATTACTCTTAAGTTTTTCCTTATGCTTATACATTTCTTTTCTTTGCTTTTGGAAATTATCCTTTTTCTTTTGAACACTTTTCTTTTGATTATTACGATTATTACTCTTCTGACTATTTTTACTACTTCCTTTAAAGTCATTGCCTTTCTTACTTTTATGAACATCAGCATCAGAAGAACTAGTATCTATCTCTTCCAATTCATCTTCATAACTATCAGTAATATCAAGTTCAACTCCGGCATCACTAATATCGTCATACTCCTCATTCATAGTCTCATTATCAAGAAGAATAATATCATCATCACTAAGCATATCATTATCACTGCTAGCCTCTATTCCTAGTTTATCACAAAGATTTAATACAAAGCCAACATCTTTGCCAATATCATTAGCATACTCAAGTACACTCATCATATCTATCACCTCCACAATTATCTATTCATTAATAATATCCATAATTTCATCATATATACTATCTGGTACCAAAACCTCAAGTCTCTTATCCAAGATTTTACTTTTACGAGCTTTATTAAGAACATTCATATCCCGTTTAAGATATACGCCACGGCCATTCATCTTGCCACTAAGGTCCACAAAAACCTCTCCGTTCTTGTTACGCACAATCCTGATAAGCTCACCCTTAGGGCATTTTTCTTGACTAACCGCACAAGTTCGCATCGGAATTTTCTTCATAAAATCACCTACTCTTCGCTCGTAATTTCCTCTAAACTAACCGCATCAACATTATTATTTTCATCTTTAACATTGGCACTATCGTTGTCTTCTACGTCACCATTAGTAGTATCATTATCTTTTACCATTACATCTTCTGACACTTCAGCAACGTTTTTTATTTCAATTTTGTATCTAGTAAGACGAGATGCTAACTTAACATTTTGACCTTTCTTACCAATAGCAAGGGAAGAATTCTTATCATCAACGATAACTAAAGCCTCTTTTTTCTTCTCATCTGTTATCTTAACAACAAGATTTCTAGCCGGACTTAAAGCATTTGCAATAAATATCCTTGGATCAGCATCATACGAAACAACATCTATTTTTTCACCACTAAGTTGTTTTAAAATACGATTAATTCTCGCTCCTCTTTCACCAATAACAGCACCAACAGCATCAACATTAGGATTATTAGAAGATACGGCAATCTTACTTCTACTACCAGCATCCCTAGCAACTGAATGAAGAATTACTGTACCATCAATAAGTTCTGGAATTTCAGCCTCAAGTAATCTCTTAACAAAACCATAATGTCTTCTAGATAATAGTATAAATAAACCTTTAGGTCCAATTTCAAGCTTTGAAACATAAGCCTTAACACTACTTCCCATTTCTAACTTTTCCCCAGGAATAATCTCATCTTTAGGAAGAACACCACTAGTTTTACCTAAGTCTACATAATAGTTGCGAGAGTCTTCTCTTGATAAAATACCAACTAACAACTCATCTTGTTTATCTTTAAATTCTTCATTAATTAAATTTTTCTCAGCCTCTTTAATTTTTTGAACAACTACTTGCTTAGCCGTGCCAGCCGCTACTCTACCGAAATCAAGTGTAAGTGGCACCTGAATATCAATAACATCACCAATTTCAGCATCTACCTTATATTCCTTAGCATCATTTAAAGTAATATCAGTATCTTCATCATCAAAATCTTCATCTGCAACAACTGTTTTACAAATATACATCTTGATTTCACCTGTTTCAATATTAAAAGTAGATTTAACATTACTAATACCCTCTTTTTTCTTATAAGCAGCAGCCATCGCAGCTTCCATAGCCTCAACAATCACACTTTTATCAATACCCTTTTCTTCAGCGATAACATTAGCTGCCTTAACAAGCTCCTTCATCATCTTCTTGTCCATTTTACTCACCTTTCTCCTTTGTACTAATATCTAAGATGTAACTTTCCTCTATCAAGTCTGCCTTATCTAAAAGTGGATTGATAACGTCTGTCACTTCCACACACTTATCAATATCAATAACATCATTACCATCAATAGTAATCCTAAGAAAATAATTACTACCCTCTTTAACATATTCAATATTATCAATATTAATACCAAGTTTATTTACATCTTTCTCAATCAAATTTCTAACTTTTTCTTCAATCATATACTCCTCCAAAAAAACTAATATAAAGAGTGGTTGTTAAGCCACTCTTTCCTCAAGACAATTACATTATAACACACTATTGCCCTATTTACAAGCCTTTTATGAAACATTTGTGAAAATAAGTAGTACATTTTTTTGTTTTTTAGGTGGTTATACACTTTTGTTAATCATACCAAAAGTATAGATTTATAATACTTATAACCACTTTTATACTTATGTAGAAATAAATACTAATAAATAACTTATTAATTTTTATTAACTATTATCTTTTTTATTAAACTTCTTAATTTGCCTACTTGTATGTTTAACAAAACTATAACCTCTAATTTTATTATCAGTATATTCTAAGTATACTTATCATAAGAATACGCTTCACAATATAACTACACTTTTTCAACCTTTTTATATTATTTTACTAACTTATTTCTAAGAACCTCAACTCTATCACTACTTATACCTAAATAATTAAAATAATCTTCAATTTTTTCAAATCTACTATTAAAAAGACTTAAAAATTTCTCCATATTCTCCATTTTTGAGCCTCCAAAAAAAGCTGGTAAATCAGGATTGTTAACGTGCATCAATCTAATCTCATTCCTAATATATGTATAAGATACTTCATAGTCAGCAAGTATATCATCATCATACACATCTGCAAGTTTTAAAAGTAGCATTGCTACTACTCCCGTCCTATCTTTACCAGCTGTGCAATTAAACAAAACCATACCTTGACTATCAATCATCGCTTCAAACACTAATCTTATCTTGTTTTTATTCAAAACCATATCCATATAACTATTGGGAATATCTTCCTCCCTTTCCGGAAATCCACCACTTATGGAAATATTAAAATAATTAACACCTGAAATATTAAGAACATTAGGTCTTCTCTTAGCCTCAATCTCAGTCCTTAAATCAACAACTGTACTAAGTCCCATACTTAATAACCTATTAATTTCTTCATTTCTCATATTTTGTGGAAGATTGCTCCTTATAAACGCACCAAATTTTGTCTCTTTTCCATCTTTAGTAGGATAACCTCCCAAATCTCTCATATTTTTTACGTTATCATTAACTATTCTTCTCATACTATTTTGCCCTACTTTCCAAATACTTCTGTACCTTTTCTAAAGCCTTTCTTCTAGGACTTATCTCTAACTTTTCTTTCATAGAAAGTTCAGCTAATGATTTACCATTTACATAAAATATAGGATCAAATCCAAATCCATTACTTCCAATAGCTTCTTTACCTACAACACCATTCAAAGTATCAGAGAAAACCTCTTCAAAATCTTTTCCCTTAATACTAATACTAGTTGTATAGTGACATACTCTATCACTAGCATTTTCCATTTTTCTAATAATCTCTCTGTTTTTTTCTTCATCTGTTCCCTGCATCCACCTAGCTGTTTTCACACCGGGAAACCCATTCAAATAATCAATTTCAAGTCCAGAGTCATCAGCCATACAAATATACTCACTACCAACACCATTATACAAGCACCTAACTTTCTCTAACGCATTAGCATTAAAAGTATCTTTATCCTCATTAATAACGATGCTGACTGATAACTCCTCTTCTATATCCTTAATTGATAATACTTCATAATTTTTAAATATTTCTCTAATCTCTTTAATCTTACCACTATTCTTAGTAGCAAAAACTATTTTCTTTTCCAAAGTTATAACCTCCATACCAATACTAGATTACAATATTTGGCAAAGAAAAGCAAGTATTTTTTCGTTATTTTACAAATATAATATATGATTTTTTTGGTTATTTTCACTTTGTAAAATCACCTATTCTTTATAATTAGTGAACTATTTAAAATAACATTATCTCCCATTTACAATAGATGCAAAAACAGATACAAAGAAAGTACATCTAAAACTTGACATACTCTCCCGTATTATAAACTTTACCATTTATTTCCAAATAAATAGAATAACTTCCCTTAAGACCATCTCCATTAATATATCTAGTTATATTAATACCATTCTCTGTTTCCTCTTCCGTAAAAACATCAAGACACAGAGCCGTATAAGGTTTCTTACTAATTCTAATATTATAGTAATTAGAAACAAAATTATTATAAAGAATAACTTTAACATCCTCATCTTTCTTAAACTTACCACTGAATACAAGTCTATCTATTTCTTTAGTAAACGATACATTATGTTTTTTATATTCATTATCAGGTTTCACACCCTCAATCCTTTTAAGTTTCTTATCAGAAATATCTGTCTTACCAAGACTACCAACTCTTATAGCCTTACTATTATCCCAAATAAATCCATCATAAATATTCATTTTTTCAACTCTATAATTATTAGTTGGAAGAACCATCTCAAATATAACTCTATCATCTTTAACTTCTACTGTATCTGACTTAAGAACTATGTCTCCTGTACTAAGTCCCGCCGGCTGATTAGAAGCTTTACCATTAGCACTAACAATTCCTCCTGAATGAATAATATAATGTCCACTGTCCAAATAGTCAACATCTGATATATACGGTGAATAGAAACTATTGCCTCTATCTTTGCCGTATTCATAAACCTGTTCAATAGTCATATTCTTTGTATCAATCTTGTACATAACACCACGTGAATAACTATTTTCAGCATCCACATAACTATTTTTATCCTTACTCTTGTTATTACCATTATCGAAAATAAATACATAACCCTCTGGTGTAATCATTGCGGCGTGCTGGCTCCATTGCCATTCAAAGTCTGATCCTACAGGAGTAAAGAAATATTTTTGATACTCACTACTCCATCCCGTCTTATCTCCAATAATCCAATTTAGTTTACCACTATTATAATCAATATTAATAACTGCATCCTGATGCCTTCCCGATAAAGTAATTGAATTAGTTTTTTTATCGTACCATACAGAATTATTATGGAACCAATCATAACTAGTCCAATTCTCGCTCTTACCATCTTCCATATTAAGAATTTTTTTCAAATCAAATGTCTTAACAATAGCCCCAGTTGTCTTATCAACTTCTACTATAACATCCTCAACAGTCCCATCTTCATTGCCAAAATCATCACTTGCAACTAATAGATTACCATTAGGAAGTTCATAATAATCGTGATGATATCCTCCTGCTAAAGAATATTCCTTATAAATTTTACCAAACATATCAATCTCATATAATCCCGTCATATAGTAAGGAGAATACATAAGTCTTTCTGTACTAACAAGCATTCTACCATTTTTTAATCTTGTATTATCCCACAAAGCATAGTTTGTTAAATACCATCTAACATCACCATTAATATCATAGGCAGCTGAATATCCTTTTGCCGACGGTGTAAAAAAATAAAAATCATTATCCAATTCTTCTCTAACACCATTAACACTACTAGGAAGAACAAAATCATCAGGAAGACTATCTGTTTCAATAATAATACTTTTACTTACGTCACCGTATTCAATAGTAACAACATTATCGTAACCTGCATATAAACCATAAATAGCAAGATAATGTTCCTTTGCTTTTGGAAAAGTGTAAGAAAGACCTGTTTTATCATCTTTTCCTTGGATATTAACCTTAACTTCCGTACTTTCCTTCGTTTCAAACATAACCATAGCCGTAAGTGGAGATGCCTTATAAGGATCAATTACTACCTTAGGATTATCTATAGTATATCCTTTAGCACTCAAATCATCCTCATACCCCTCTTGAAGACTTATTAAACTTTCACTTTCTTTTACTAACTTATCATTTCTATCATACTCATTAAAATAAACAAACACAAGTATCCCTGCAAGAATAAATAATAAAATTATAATAAGTCTAATTTCTTTTTTTCTATCCATATAGCACCTCTTTCACTAATAATTTTATATAACAATCTTCAAAAAAGCAATAACTAAGAAGTTGAATTAACTAAACCACTAGTTGAGTACTTTTTTTCTGCAAAAAATTACTTACAATTTTTCAAAAACTGCATAATCACTTCACTTATTTCTAACAGGAAGATAATTTTAAAGGTATATCGTGATAAACCATATCATCTTTATTAGTACCCGTTCCAATCCTAATATACAAATTACCATCATCATAATCTTTGCACATACCTACATAATTATCCGTATTAAATTTAACCCCTTTTAAATAATCAACCAAAGTAATATCATTTCCCTCATAATGATTACTATCAATTAGGTGGTACCCAGTACCATTCTTTTCATAAAGATTGCACTCTATATAACTATACATCTCATCGATAGCCTCACCACAATACTCAATCTCTGATAACATTATAGCACTTTTCTTTTTATTATAACTAATACTACCATTAACTATAAAGTTATCGCAAGAAGAAGAAATAGTCTTAAAAGTAAAATCACCCTTATCACTGCTCACAATAACCAATATTAAAAGAACAATAACTATAATAAATAATCCTAAATAAACAAATTTAATATCAAATTTTTTCTTATCATCACTCTTACCGTCCATAATACTCTCTATACTAACATTGTAATCACTAGCAATTTTCCTAAGTAAACTAATATCTGGCAAATTCTTTCCATTTTCCCACTTACTAACAGCCTGATATGTAACTCCGTATTTCTCCGCAAATTGCTTCTGTGTTAGTCCATTCCGTTTCCTAACATCCCTAATAAAACTACCAACTTTTTCTTGATCCATATAGTACCACCTCCTCAAGTAGCTCAAATATTATTATAGCACATCTCTCTAAAATTTTTATGTAAAAATAACCCTATTGGGGGTAAAAACAAAAATAAACAATTATAAAAAATAGTTAATCAAATATATATCTATTTATTAAAAAAAATTAAGTAAATAACTCATTAATCATTTATATAAAATAATCCCACTAAATATACTTTTTTAAATTATTAACTGAAATATTTAAAAGCAACATCAAAAAAGCAAATAAACAACACCAAATATCAAAATTAATATCATTTGTAATTTACTTCACTTTATCCAATATTTTTCATTTTTTAGTGCAAATAATAACTATTGTATACAAAAAATATCGTTTGTTTGTATATTTTTTGAATATTTTACTATTTAATGGGAAAATTAAAAGCGGTGATAATTGTGTTTTATGAAAGATTATTAGACATTAGAGTAGAAGCTGACTTACGACAAGTCGATATCGCCAGAATATTAAAAGTAAGTCAGTCTAACTATTCTAGGTGGGAAAGTGGTCAAGAATTCATACCACTACGTAAACTAAATTTATTATGTAACCATTTCAATATAAGTATGGATTACGTCGCTGGCATATCACGTCATAATACTCCTACCAAAAAATGTGAAATTGACAAAAAAGTCATTGGTAAAAGACTAAGAGAGTTTAGAAAGCAGTACAATATAACTCAAGTACAATTAGCAAATTATCTAAACACAACCCAATCCACAATAAGTGCTTACGAAAGCGGTAAAACAATGTTACTAACCGCCTTTGCATTACAAATAATAGATAAATATAATATATCATTAGACTGGCTTTGTGGAAGAAAATAAAATTTAATGTATAAATTACCTCTTATATATGTTACAATATTAAAGTAGGAGGAATTATTATGATACTAAATATTTTACTATTAATACTAGGATTTATATTTTTAATAAAAGGAGCTGACATATTTGTAGACGGATCGTCAAGTACCGCTCAAAACTTCAAAGTACCAAAAATGCTAATCGGTCTAACAATTGTAGCCTTCGGTACTTCCGCACCCGAATTTGCAGTTTCAATGAGTGCCCTCGCACATCACAACTCAGATATGGTACTAGGAAATGTAATCGGAAGTTGCATCCTAAACATACTTCTAATACTTGGAGTAGCTGCCCTTATAAAACCAATAAAACTTAAAGATAGCACTATCAAAAAAGAATTACCCCTAACAATACTCGTATCATCACTATTGGTAGTACTAATGCTAGATATACCACTAGCCGGCGACCCCATAAACCGCATAACAAGGCTTGACGCACTCGTAATAATACTCTTCTTTACTGTGTTCGTGTACTATCTAGTTACCCTTGCCAAATCTAAAAAAGAGAAAGATGATGAAAAAGCACCATACGGACTTGGTAAGTCAATACTATTTATCATACTAGGCCTAGCCTGCATAATAGTTGGAAGTGACCTCGTAGTGAATAACGCATCAAGTATTGCCAAAACATTAGGACTTAGTGAAAGAGTAATATCATTAACAATTGTAGCCTTTGGTACTTCTCTTCCCGAATTAGTAACAACAATAGTATCTTCTAAAAAAGGAGAACAAGACCTACTTGTCGGTAATATTATAGGAAGTAATATATTTAATATATGTATAGTTTTAGGAATACCTGTACTAATATACGGAACTATTCCGACAAGTGGATTTAGTACTATAGACTTAGTTATGTTAGTAGCATCAACAATAATGCTTCTCATATTTTCTAAAACCAATAAAACTATAACTAAAAGCAACGGTATTGTAATGTTAGTAACTTTTGCTATATATTATACTCTAGTATTTGTAGTATAACAGAGAATTTTCTCTGTTTTTTTCATATATTTTCATATATTTTCATATATAATAGTTGTACGCACATTTACAATTAGCACTATCAAATACATTTACTCCACAATTTTCATTAATAGCTTTATCATCATCAAGCTAGCTATCAAACAAATATCTATTAAACTCTATCATTGTATGAATTACTCTTCTTTCAATAAACATAGTTAATGGAACCATATCTTTTTCCAAATAGATTTTCGATAACGCATCGTAATATTCACTCTTACATTTCTGATCAATGTAAATAGGAGGAATTTTTTTCTTTCTCAAAAGCCAATTCATTATTGCCCTTGATATACTTTCATTACCATTTTTAAAAGGATGAATGACAATAAACTCATAGGTAAAATATGCTACCCTTTCTATGTACTCACTTATTTCATATTGATCTATATTTTTTAAAACATCCTGTAACTCATCATTAAGTTTATTAAGCCTATCACTTATCTCATAATATGGAACAGCTTGTATAATATCACTTTTCAGCAATCCCCTTTCATCTCTATACTTACCACTATCATCATAATATTGAGAATACTTAAATAATAGCGAATGTAATTGCCCACATTTTGTTAAGGAAATATCATCTTTTGTATTAATTACATACTGTTGTAACTCCAAATTACCTAGTGTCATTGTTATTTCTTCTCTATCATTTTTAAAAAATTTACTATTTGTGCCATTAAAATTTAAATCTGCAAGTATATAATTAAGTTGTTGTTTATCAATAACTATACCTTCAAGCTTATTATCATTATAAATATAATTCTGCAAAAAACTCTGCCCCGTGTATTTATTAATATCTATCATTTCAAAACTCATCGAATTTATTACATTAGATAATAATGTACTATCTATTCTATTATCAATTAATTCCTTTCGTTTTTTTGATACATCATATTCACGCATTCTTCGTTTTAAACATTCCGAGGATATATCACCAGCAATTAAATTTAACCCATAAGCAACACGATTTAAGCAAGAATAAAAACTAACTCCAAAATATTCAGATATAACCGTTATGCTTTCAAAATCAACAAAACCATCCTTATTTTTATATCTTTCACATACAGATTTTAATTCATCAGTAGGCATAAGCAAATAACCAGCAAAATCATTAGCATATTTTTCTATATCCTCACTTGACCTTTTTAAACACTCAATCAAATCATTTGTTCCAATTTCTTTTTTTAAATCTTTTATAAAATGACAATATTCGTGAGCAGCCGTAAATCTTTGTCTTTGCAAACTATTATTAGAATTAATACCTACAATTGTACAATTATCTTCATCATTAATAATAATACCATCTAAATTTTCAAAATCTTTTAATACAATATATATACCAGCATCCCTAAGAATTTTGAACGGATCTACTGGAAACATTAATTCGCCACTTTTCCGTAGTTTCTGTAACACACTTTTTGCTAATTTTTCTGGCGTCATATTAAGAACCCTTATTTTGTGACTTTAAAAGATTTTTGTGTTCAATCAAACTAATAATTTCCTTTTTATCCTCTTCGCTTAATTCATTAAAACCCCTAGCAAAGGCAACATTATTACTATTTATAGGATGCTCTTCTGTAGTCAGTTCGTCCATACTTATATTATACAATTTTGAAAAGTCCATTAATTCCTGCAAATTAATCTTTCGCTCGCCTTTCTCAATCCTTAAAATTGCATCCCTACCAACATTTAAAATTCCTGCAACCTGTTCCTGTGTTAACCCCATATATTTTCTGAGACTTTTTAATCTATCGCCAATTTTTTTATAATTTAAATCACTCATTATATCACCTCCAATGCACAAATTTACCTATATTATATACGCAAATGTTGAAAAAGTCAACATCTTTTTTGTAATTTTTTTATTTTTTTTAAAAAATACTACGTATTCCAACTATTAATCTATCCACCCAATTCATTATTATATTAATATTACATCGCAACTCCTCCATACACCCATTCAATAACATATAACGCCCTTCATTTTTATATAATTAACAAATAACCCCATATCACTTTCCCCATAAATTAACTGCATACCAAATTGCCAAAAATGCCCCATCTTAACCCAATAAATATACCTTATAATAAATACTCCATATAAAAATATATTAATAATTATTTCCATAACATCCACCCTCTCAATTTCTGGAAATTTATCTAATACAATTTATCCATATTTAACAGTCTAAACACATCATTATAAATTAATAAAACCATAACAATCGCAACAATCCCACTATATCCTATAATATAGAAAAAAGAATAGCTCAATCAATTCTATTCCTCACTATCCTCTATTCATTATCTTTTCATTGTCTTTTCCTTCCAATCATCCTATCTTCCCTATCCCCTATCTCCCATTTCCTATTTCTTATTCCATCTTTTCTTTTCTATTCAATCATATTCATTATACCCTATTTACTATACCCATTCATTATACCAAATACATTATACCTCATCCAATTCATTCCAACCATTTATTTCAACCATTCATTCCAATCATTCATTCCATTCCCAATCCCCCAATCCTACTCATTCTCCATCTCTCGCAAAATATTCGGAAGTATCTGCTTCTTCCTCGAAAGCACCCCGTCAAGGAAATACCCCTCACAAAGAGCCTCTCCATAAATATTTTTAAGAATTTCATAACCCCCATCACTATAATAAACATAACTACCATTCTTAATAAAGTCCGTCACATATAAAGCAATAAACACATAACCACCAAGATCACTCTCCCTGTTCAAAAGCTCAATGTAACCATCCCTATCCTCTTCAATATCCTCAATATTAGTAGTAAGAATATTACCAAGCCCAATCTTATCATCATTAACCGGATAAGTCTTAAAGTCCATATACAAAACCTCTTCCTTAGTCTTACCCTTTAAACTAGTCCCCGCTTTAAGCATATCCATACCATACTTCTCATAATCCACGCCACAAATCGCACTAAGATCCTTAACAACTCTCCTATCAACATCCGTTGTCGTTGGACTAGTAAGAATTAACGTATCCGATAAAATACCCGATAACATCATACCCGCAATATCCCTCGGAATATCAATACCATTCTCCTTATACATACCATAAATAATCGTATTCGTACTACCAAGCGGCATATTCCTAAATACAATCGGACTCTTCGTACTCATTGGCGAAATATTATGATGATCCACTATCTCAATAATATCCGCTTCATCTAAACCAATAGCACTCTGTTCCAAAGAATTATGGTCAACCAAAATAACCTTCTTCCTCTTACTAAACTCAATGTCCGAAAACCTAATAATACCAAGATATTGCCCCTTCTTATTAAGAACCGGATAATAACTATATCTCGTCTTATCAGCAAGAGTAACAAAATCAGATAAATCATCATAATCGTGGACACATAAAACATCATTACCACTCATAATCGTACTAACACTGTTACAAAAATCAAAAACCTTAATCGTCTCAAGTGTACCCATATCCGTACCAATAATATTAACCCCATTCTCACGAGCCATCCTAATATGATCTTCCTTCATATCAAAACCACCCGTTAAAACAATAAGCTTAACCCTGCTCTCAATAGCATATTCAATAATACTATACCTGTTCCCAACAATTAAAATATCATCCTGATTTAACTTAATCTCATCTAAAAAAGTACTACTCCTATATCCCGCTGTAATAACATTACCACAAATATCCTCATCAAATCTAAGAATTTCCTTACCACCAAGCGTACTAATAATATTATCATACTTCGCATCTACTACATTCCTCTTACCTCGAATACACTCACTAGCAATATCCTTCATATTAATAATACCCACAATATGCTTCTTATCATCAATAACCGGCACCTTACTAATCTCCGCTTTCTCCATCTGTTTATACGCATCCATAATACTATTGGTAACCCTAATACTATGATTTTTCGTATATCCCAAATCCTTAATCTTAATCTTCACATCATTAATGAACATTGGCTCCGGCACCCCAAAATAATCAAGTGCAAACTCGCTCTCCCTGTTAACACTACTCAAAACAACTGGCACCGCATCGACACCAAGTTTCCTCTTCAAATACGCGAGACTGATCGCCGCCCCAACGCTATCCGTGTCTGGACTTCTATGTCCAAATACATACACTTTTTCCATTCTCTCACTTCCTTTTTTATGGGCCCTATCGGGGGCAAATACTTAGAATATTATACCACTAATTATAAAAATATGCAGTATTTTATCTTTAATTTAATTAAATTATCTCTATTTTATATATATTTTATATAAATATATATTATTTAGTTATAAGATAGGGATCAGAGGAAGTTCCTGTACCAGAGGTAATAGATACGTCTTTATCTAGGTAGAAGACGGGTCTAACAATACCTAGAAGATCTCCGTGATCATACGCCCAAATATTTCCAGAAGCATACATATTATATAGATAAGTGTTATTATCAATTGTATTTATTACCCAAACCTGACTTTCTGACGAAGAAGAAATTGTCCACTCTGTATTTGTACTACTTAACCAATTATTGGAATTACAACTATATGTATTACTTTTAATATTTTCTTCAGTTGTACATTTTGTTCCTGAAGCATAACCATAATCACTTGCATACATTAATCCTACTGTTCCATTCCAATACGTTGCACCTCCACTAATTGTAACATTGCTTCGCTCTTTCATATATATATCATTTACATATTCATCACTGGTTGTATGTGAACCTAAATAATACAGACTATTTTTATTAATATATCTCTTAACATCATTACTTAAACCCATCGTCTTAAAATTAATACTTATTTTATTAGTATTATTTGCAAATTTATTATAATAATATGCCATTGAATTTTGCAACCATACATTATTAAGTAACCTCATTAACGTACTACCATTATTTATTCCAGAATTATCAGCAGACCATATACTGCTGCACGATGTCGGTATATAATCTGGAACACTCACTATTGGAGTAGTTAACGTACTGTCCTCATCATCCGTATCCCAACTAAAACGGATTGCAGTTCCATCTGTTAAATATGTTGATTTTATAACTTTTAAAATATTTGTGCCTGAGTTTTCTTCATAGATACTTCCTATTATTCTATATAAATGTTTATCTGGACAAGTACTTCCACCATCCATATCTAAACATACATAATTATTAGGGCTTGCTCCATAATACCTGTAATCAGTAGTTTGTTTTATCTCATTACCAGTAGCACTACTATCAGCAAGTATTGCATCGTGATGTACTTTATATACTCCACTACCACTATCTCCTGTTGTTCCGTCATCTAAATTCATAATATATTCAGACGCTGTTACCTTCTTAGGTACCAATACTTGCCCACTTCCAAGTGTCAACTCTCCCCCATTAACATAGCCAGCTACCGACCCTAATTTAACAGTTACTGAACTAGAACCATTATTAGTTACTACTAGATTTAAAGTTATATTCCCATCTTTATCAACCTTACCAGTACTTTCTCCTGTACTTTTAGAAGTATATTCTATACTAAAACCATCCGGTTTACTATTAGGATTTACCATTTCATAATATATACTATAACTTATCCTAGCAGGATTAGGATTACCTAGTACTACATCATAATACTTAGTTTCCCCACTATCTACTGTTATCTGTTTAATACTACTATTACCTATTTTAAATGTATATTCTAAATCTGT
>SAMEA104315424__coassemble_625_pt1 | contig 24185 bp, 26 predicted proteins | sample SAMEA104315424__metabat2_high_PE_039 | metagenome-assembled genome bin SAMEA104315424 (sample SAMEA104315424) | gut metagenome | biome: Monkey gut; feature: monkey-associated habitat; material: faeces | place: China | collected 2013
GAACAGGGAATTAAACAAGATTTATAGATATTTATAGATTTTTGGCAACGGTTAAGATGATTAATAGTATGGAAAATAATACAAGTGTTTTTAATGCTGTTTTTAATAGTATTTTTAGTAAACAAAAGTATTCACACGCTTATTTATTTGAACTTTATAATGAAGATTCATACGCTTATGTGTATATATTTATTAAAATGTTATTATGTTCCAAAAAAGAAAGTTGTTTGGTAAACAACATTTGTCCTAATTGTTTAGAATGTAAAAATATAGATATTAACAATTGCTTAGATTTAAAAATTATTTCACCTTGTAATGGATTAATAAAAAAAGAAGATATTTTGGATGTTCAGAAACTTTTTTCTACCAAATCATTAGATAATACATTAAGAATTTATTTAATTAAAGATTGCGATAAAATGAATGCAAGTGCTTCTAATTCATTATTAAAATTTTTAGAGGAACCAAATGATAATATTGTTGCAATTTTGGCTACTTTTAATATTGAGAAAGTTTTAACCACGGTTGTTAGTAGATGTCAAGTGATACGAATTGGTAGAAAATACTATTTTGAGAAAAATACGGTTGATAATTTGTATAAAGCTATTAACAATGGTACAATGGAAAAAGAAGACTTTGAAAATCTATTTAATGATGCCTTTAAATTTGTTGAATTTTTGAATAAAAATGGTATTTTAACAATTGCTTATTTAGATGAATTATGGGGTAGCCATTATATTTCTAAAAAAAATGAAAATTGTTCATTTAAACTAGATAATATATTTTTATTGGATATTATGATATATTTTTATTATGATATTCTTAAGTTAAAAATTAATAATAGTAGTACTTTGTGTTTTTCTTCTTATTTAGAAAATTTGGAAGAGAATTCTTTTGGTTTAACAATTGAAAAGATATTAAATGTATTATATATTTTATTTAAAGCAAAAGATTGTTTGGATTATAATGTTAATTTAAATTTATTTTTGGACAAACTAGTTATAGATGTTAGTGAGGGATTAGAAAAATGATTGTAGGTGTTAAAATTAATAAAAAAGGAAAGATTGGTTATTTTGATAATGATTCTCTTAAATTGGAAGTTGGATTAAACGTTATCGTTAATACAGAAAAGGGTATGGAATATGGTACAGTCGTTTCTTTTTTAGAAAATAAGTTGATTGATCAAAATTGTAATTATAACAAGATTATAAGGATTGCCCAATTAGAAGATTATTATAAATTTTTGGCTAATATTAAAGATGCTAATGATTCTCTTAATAAGTGCAAAGAATTAATAGCAAAATACAATTTAGAAATGAGGTTATTGGATGCTGCTTATACATTTGATAGGTCACAATTGCTTTTTAGATTTTTGGCTGATGGTAGGGTAGATTTTAGAAAATTAGCTCGTGAACTTGGTTCTATTTATAAAACGCGTATTGAACTTAGACAAGTAGGTATTAGAGATAAGGCTAAAGTAATAGGTGGGATAGGACCTTGTGGAAGAATGATGTGTTGTAGTAGTTTTTTAAATTCTTTTGAAACGGTGACTATAAGTATGGCTAAAAATCAAATGTTGGCCTTAAATCCTAGTAAAATAAATGGTGCTTGTGGAAGATTATTATGTTGTCTAAATTATGAAAATGATGTATATGATTTTTATAGAACTTCTATGCCAGATATTGGCGATACTGTTAAAATAAACAAAAATCAAGGAAAGGTTGTAGCTCTTAATATATTGAAAAGAAGGTATACGGTTTTAACTGATGAGGGATTATTGGAGGTAAATGTAGGAAATGAAAGTTAAAAATAGACTTTTAAATTTTGAAAATACGTTTATATATCAGGATTCTGATTATTTTACTTTTTCATTAGATTCAGTTTTGTTAGCTAATTTTGTTACAATTAACTATAATGATAAAAAAATTATTGATTTTGCTACAGGGAATGCACCTATAGCAATGTTATTAAATAAAAGATGTAATAAACACATTGTAGGTATTGAATTACAAGATGTTATATATAAGTTAGCTGTTGAATCTGTTAACATTAATGGAATGTCAAATCAAATAACTCTTATTAATGATAATATAAAAAATATTTCTTCTTATTATAATTTAGGTTCGATTGATGTTATTGTGTGTAATCCACCTTATTTTGAAATTAGTGCTAGTTCTTTAAAAAATAGTAATGAAATAAAAGCCATAGCACGACATGAAATTAGCATTTCTTTGGAAGAAATAATTTTTGAAGCAAGTAGAATGTTAAAAAATGGTGGACATATTGCTTTGGTCCACGTTTCAAATAGGTTTTCTGAAGTAGTAGATTTAATGAAAAAATATAAAATAGAACCTAAAATGATTAGATTTGTTTATCCGAAAAGGAATAAAAATAGCAACATTTTTTTAATAGAGGGTTATAAAAATGGAAAAAAAGGGATGAAAATACTTCCTCCTTTAATTGTATATGATGATAATAATCAATATTGTGAGGAAATTAAGTTAATGTTTGGAGGTATTGAAGATGTGGCAAAATAGTTATAATGGTAAGAATTGCTTATATTTAGTTCCCACTCCTATAGGCAATATGGAGGATATGACTTATAGAGCGGTTGAAATTTTGAAAAATTCGGATGTTGTATTTTCAGAAGATACGAGGGTAACTACTAATCTTTTTAATTATTTTGGTATAAAAAAGAAATTAATTTCTTTGCACGAACATAATGAAAATGTCGTAAAGGAAAAGGTTGTTTCATATTTGAAGGATGGTTGTTGCGTTAGTCTTGTTACAGATAGAGGAACCCCAATTATTAGTGATCCTGGTTATAAAACTGTCAATTATGTTTCTAAGCTTGGATATAATGTGGTTACACTTCCAGGTGCAACTGCTTTTGTACCTGCTGTTGTAAACTCAGGTATTAGTAGTAATCATTTTTTGTTTTATGGTTTTTTAGATAGTAAAGATAATAAACGCAGAATGGAACTGGAAAATCTTAAATGTTTTGTATATCCGATTGTTTTTTATGAAGCACCTCACAGAATTGAAAGAACACTAAATAGTATGTATGAAATATTTGGGGATAGAATAATTAGTGTATCTAGGGAGATATCTAAAATTCACGAATCTATATACCGTGGATTATTAAGCGATCTTTTAAATAATATGGGTACTATTAAGGGTGAGTATGTTATTGTTGTTGATGGTTACAACGAGGTTCCACAAGTATTTGATTCTATTAATTCTGAAATTGAAAAATATATTTCTGATGGATTGGAGACAATGGATGCTATAAAAAAGGTTGCGAAAAATCATAAAATGACTAAAAGTGATGTGTATAAAGAATATCATAGTAGGAGGGAAAGATGAAATTAATAGTTGGTTTGGGAAATCCTGAAAAAAAGTATGATAATACAAGACATAACATTGGTTTCTCTTTAATTGATTACTGGTCTACTAAATATTTAATAGATGTTACAAAGAAAAAATTTAATGGTTTATATGGTATTGGCACTATAAATGGTGAGAAAATAATTTTTTTAAAACCGTTATCTTATATGAATTTATCTGGTGATGTAGTTATAAAATTTGTTGATTATTTTGATATTGAACTTAATGATATAATTGTTGTTCAAGATGATTTAGATATGGAATTGGGAAAATTTAAATTTTCTTTTAATCATAGTTCAGGAGGTCATAATGGAATTAAGGATATAATTAAAAAATTGAACTCTAAAGAATTTTTAAGACTTAAAATTGGTATTGGTAATAATGATACTGATGTTATTTCTTATGTTTTGGGAAAATTTAATAAGCACGAACTTGATGTTATTAGTAATATTTTTGAATTGTTGGACGATGTTGTTTTTGATTTTGTTAATTTGAATAGAGATAGGTTGCTGTCAAAATATAATTCTTTATCTAAATAAGGAGGTTTGTATGAGTATTTTTGATAATTTGTTTGATATTGATGATAATTTTAATTATGCAGTTAGTGGATTAAATAGTGAGCTGTATTCTTTATATATATATAATAAGTTTAAAAAATGTAATAAATCTTTAGTTGTTGTGACTAATTCCTTATATGAAGCTTCTAATTTATTTGATAAAATTAGTGATTTTTCAAATGATGTTGTTTTATTTCCAATGGATGATTTTTTGACAAGTGAAGCTACTATAATCAGCCCAGAGTTAATGATTGAGAGAATAAATACATTAGATGTATTGTGTAAAAATAACAATGTTATATTAGTTACAAATTTAATGGGATATCTTAGGTATTTGCCTAGCAAAAAGTTGTGGTTGGAGTCTTATATTGAATTAAGGAAAGGAATGAGTATTGAACGAGAGACTTTAATTAATAAGCTTTATAATTCTGGTTATGAAAGAGAAACTATAGTTAATGAAAGTGGAAAGTTTGGTGTAAGAGGATATGTTATTGATATTTTTCCAACTTTAGAGAGTAATCCTATTAGAGTTGAATTTTGGGGTGATACGATAGAAAGTATTAAATATTTTGATGTTCAATCACAGCTTTCTAATGAAGAAATTAGTTGCGTATCAATAGCACCATTTTCAGAATTTATTGTTGCAGATAATAATAGTGATATTATAAGAAAGCAAAAATATTTATTACATTATAGTAAAAGTGTCTGTAATATATCAGAATATTTATCTGATTTTATTTTAGTTTATTATGATTATAATCAAATAATGGGTGGTTATGAGATTTTACTAAAGACAATGTTAGAATATAATAGTACTGCTAATAATAAGTTTAAAACAGATTATATGTTTAGATTGGATAATTTAAATTTTAAAAAGGAATTATTTTTACTTACTTTTGATAATTTTATTAACAATAGACCTGACGTTAATAAATATATTAGGTATTCTAGTTCAAAAATTAATAATTATATGGGAGATTACAATAGTTTTTTAAAGGATATTATTTCGTATGTACAATCTGGAAAAACAGTTATTGTTTGTTTAAATGGTAACGATGAGATAAAGCGTGTTACTAAATATATTTCTGGTTGTAGTTATCTTATAACAGATAGGGAAAATATAGTACAGAATAAGATTAATATTATTGATTTTAATTTGTCTTCAGGTTTTGTATTTAATGATGTTGTTATAATTTCTAGAAATGATTTATTTTTTACTTCAAATAAAGTTTATAAGGGTAGGTATAAATCTGGTGGTAAAATTGATAATACGATTAATTTGTGTGTTGGAGATTTTGTTGTTCACGAACAATTTGGAATTGGTATTTATAAGGGCTTGTGTACAATTACTAGAAATGGTATTCTTAAGGATTATATAAAAGTAATGTATGCTAATGATGATTCCTTATATATTCCAGTTGAAAATATTGACAGAATAACTAAATTTAGTGGTAAAGAAGGAAGTAGACTTGTAGTTAATAAACTTGGTACTAGTGATTGGCAGAAGAAAAAAAATAAGATTAGAAAGAAACTTAATGATATAGCTGGTGATTTAATAAAGGTTTCAGCAGAACGTGAAACAATGAGAGGTTTTGCGTTTAATATAGAAGATGAAAGTCAGATTATTTTTGATAATAATTTTGCATATTCTGAAACTGATGATCAAATAAAAGCAATTAATTCTATAAAAAAAGAAATGGAACGTCCTAAACCAATGGATATGCTTTTGTGCGGAGATGTTGGGTATGGTAAAACGGAGGTTGCATTTAGAGCAATGTTTAAGGCTGTAAATAACGGTAAACAGGTTGCTTATTTATGTCCTACAACTGTTCTTTCTATGCAGCAATATAAAAGTGCTTTGGAGAGATTTTCTTCGTTTCCGGTTAATATTGCCCTTATAAATAGATTTGTTTCGGTTAAAGAACAGAAGTCTATTATTGAAAAACTTGCTAATGGAAGTGTAGATATTGTTTTTGGTACACATAGACTTTTGGGAAATGATGTAGTTTTTAAAGATTTGGGATTACTTGTAATTGATGAGGAGCAGAGATTTGGTGTCACTCATAAAGAAAAGATAAAGAAGTGTAAAAGTAACATTGACGTTCTTACGTTATCTGCTACTCCTATACCTCGAACTTTACAAATGTCAATGACAGGGGTAAGAAGTTTGGCTTTAATTGAAACGCCTCCGGCTCAAAGGTATCCTATTCAGACATATGTGATGGAAGAAAATGATATTATAGTGAGAGATGCAATTTATAAAGAGTTATCGAGAAATGGGCAGGTTTTTGTATTATATAATAGAGTTGAAAGTATTGAGGCTAAGGTAAGGAATATAAAAAAACTTGTACCAGAGGCTAAAATTGATATTGCTCACGGCCAGATGGAAAAGGGTCAAATTGAGAAAAAGATGCTTGACTTTACAGAACATAAATTTGATGTTTTGGTATGTACAACTATAATAGAGACGGGTATAGATATACCCAATGCTAATACATTAATTATTTTTAATGCTGATAAATTTGGTCTTTCTCAGTTATATCAAATTAGAGGAAGAATTGGTCGAAGTAATAAGATTGGATATGCTTATCTTATGTATGATGGTAATAAGATTTTAAATGAAAATGCTAGTAAAAGACTTGAGACTATTAAAGAGTTTACGGAACTTGGAAGTGGTTTTAAAATAGCAATGAGGGATCTTTCTATTAGAGGTGCTGGAGATATTTTGGGACGTGAACAATCCGGATTTATAGATGCAATTGGTATTGATTTGTATTTAAAAATGCTTAATGAAGAAATTAGAAAATTAAAAGGTGAAGAAAATATTGAAGAAGTTGATAATGAAAATAATATGCCTTTAATTAATATAGAAACACATATTTCTGATTCTTATGTTAGCGATGCTGATTTAAAAATTGAAATTCATAAGATGATTAATACAATTGACTCATACAAAAAAATGAATGATGTAAAAAAAGAGCTTATTGATAGGTTTGGTAAAATAAATGAAAATATGGAAATATATATGTACGAAGAGTGGTTTGAGAAACTTGCTAACAGACTGGGAATAAGGGATGTTAAGCAAAATCGCTCATTTATAGATATTAAACTTCCAGAAAATATTTTAAAATTTATTGATGTTTCAGATTTATTTGTAATGGCTTATAATGTTAGTGAAAGTTTTAGATTTACATCTAATAAGGATAGTGTTCATATAATTTTGGATACTGTTAATTTGGATAAACATTTTTTAGTTTATTTGACGGAATTTTTTGATAAAGTAGCAAATTATGTTAAATAGTTTGTTTCTTTTTAGTATAACTTTTTAAAAATATTGCAAAATATTATTAGAAAGGAGTACTTTGATGAAAACAACAGGTATAATTAGAAGGATAGATGAACTTGGAAGAATTGTTATTCCTAAGGAATTAAGAAAAAATTTAAAAATTGGTAATGGTGATTCTTTGGAAATTTTACTTGATGGAGAAGATATTATTTTAAAAAAATACTCGCCAATGGAGAGCTTAGAAACGGTAGCTAATAAGTATGCGGAATCCTTTTATGCAGTTATAAAACACAGCATTATAATTACTGATAAAAGTAAAGTTATAGCGGCTAGTGGGGGATTAAAGAAAAAATATTTGGGTATGGATATTAGTGAATTTACAGAGCGTTCTATTGAACGACGAGATAGTTTTGCTCAGAGACAAAAGAGGGATTTTGAGATTGTTAATGGTATAACTGATTTTGGTTATTATGCTTTTAGTTCAATTGTTAATAATACAGATGCAATTGGTAGTGTTATTATTATTTCTACTGATAATATTATTACAGATGCTGAGGAGAAGATGGCTAGTATTTTATCAAAATTACTTAGTAAGCATTTCATAGATTAATGCTTATTTTTTTATTTACTAATTTTATTTTAAATGATATAATATAGTTAATTTAAAAGTTGAATGGAGTTGATTTGATGAAAAAATTTTATATTAGTACAGCTATTGCTTATGCTTCTTCAAAACCTCATATTGGTAATACGTATGAAATTGTTTTAGCTGATGTTATTGCAAGGTATAAGAGATTATGCGGATATGATGTATATTTTCAGACTGGTACTGATGAACATGGTCAAAAAATAGAAGAGAAGGCTTATGCTAGTGGAATGGAACCTCAGCAATATGTTGATAAGATTAGTGGGGAAATAAAATCTATTTGGGATGTTATGAATACTAGTTATAATAAGTTTGTTAGAACTACGGATGTAGAGCATAAAGAAGTAGTACAAGATATTTTTAAGAGGCTTTATGATAGTGGCGATATTTATTTGGGCGAGTATAAGGGATTATATTGTACTCCTTGTGAATCGTTTTGGACTAGTTCCCAATTAGTAAATGGTAAATGTCCTGATTGTGGAAGAGAAGTTCACGAAGCAAGTGAAGAAGCTTACTTTTTTAGGATGAGTAAATATTCTAAGTGGCTTGAGAATTATATTAATTCTCATCCTGATTTTATTGTTCCAGAATCAAGAAAAAATGAAATTATGAATAACTTTATTAAACCTGGTCTTGAAGATTTATGTGTTTCGAGGACAAGTTTTAAATGGGGAATACCGGTTTCGTTTAATGATAAACATGTTATTTATGTTTGGATAGATGCTCTTTCTAATTATATAACTTTCTTAGGATATAAGCCTAATGGTGATAGTGATGATAGTTTTAGCAAATATTGGCCTTGCGATATTCATTTAATTGGTAAGGATATTTTGAGATTTCATACAATATACTGGCCTATAATTTTGCATTCATTAAACCTTGAACTTCCTAAAAAGATATTTGGTCATCCGTGGATGTTATTTGGAAATGATAAGATGAGTAAAAGTAAGGGAAATATTGTGTATGCTGATGATTTGGTTAGTAGGTATGGTGTGGATGCGATTAGATTTTATATGATACACGAAATGCCTTTTGCTTCTGATGGTACATATACAGAAGAATTATTGATAAATACAATTAATGCTAATTTGGCTAATGTTTTGGGAAATCTTGTTAACAGAACTATTGGAATGGCTAATAAATACTTTGATGGAATTGTTGAGAATGGTATGTTTAGTGAAAAGATTGACGATGTGTTAATAGATAATGTTATTGGATTAAAAGATAAGGTTAGTGATTGTATTGATAATGTTAGGATAGCGGAATCATTGGAATATATAATGGATGCCTATAGGATGTGTAATAAATATATTGATGAAACTATGCCTTGGGTTCTTGCTAAAAATGATGAGTCTATTTTGAGATTGAAAACGGTCATATATAATTTGGTGGAGGCTATTAGATGTATTACAGTTTTGTTACAGGCTTATTTACCTGACACGGCTGAAGAAATTTTTAGACAGCTTAATACGGATTTAAAGGGTTATGATACATTGGATAAGTTTGGTCATTATGTTAGTGGAACACGAGTTAATGAGGCAAAAGTTTTATTTGAAAGAATAGTTACTAGTAAATAGTGCTATTTTTTTATTTTATGATGCAGTGTGGTAGAAATACTGAGTAAAAATTTGCAATTTTTGTTGTTTTTTGTTATAATTGGAGCAAGGATGTGATTTTTTATGAAAATTAATGATATAAAACTTTCTGTTTCAGCCGTGAGAAAAAGTCAATTTCCTGATGGTGAAGAACCTGAGTTTTTGCTTGTAGGCAGAAGTAATGTAGGTAAAAGTAGTTTTATTAATACTTTAGTTAATCGTAAAAATTACGCTAGGACTTCCTCAAGACCAGGTAAGACGCAAACTCTTAATTTTTATTTTATTAATGATTTATTTTATATAGTTGATGCTCCTGGATATGGATATGCAAACGTTAGTAAAAATTTAAAGAATAAATTTGGTCTTATTATGGAGGATTATTTAGAGAGTAGAGATAATTTAAAAGTAGTTTTTATGTTAGTTGATTTTAGACATAAACCTACTAATGATGATGTTATGATGTATAATTTTTTGAAACATTATAATATTCCTGTTGTAGTGATTTGTACAAAAGTTGATAAGGTTAGTAAAAATAGTTATGATAAAAATAAGAAAATAATAATGAAGACTTTAGAACTTGAAAAAGAACCAATTTTGTTTTCAACTATTACAAAGGTTGGTAGGTCTGATGTTATTAATCTTATAGATAGTTTTTTTAATATGGGAGGTTAATTATGAATACTGTTGCACTTGTTGGGAGACCGAATGTAGGAAAAAGTACTTTATTTAATAAGATTGTTGGTAAACGTATTTCTATTGTTGAAGATACCCCAGGGGTTACAAGGGATAGGATATATGCTGATGCGAATTATAATGGTTATAGATTTAGTTTAATTGATACTGGTGGTATTGATGTGGGGAATGATTTGTTTAATGATGAAATAAAGATACAGGCTAACATTGCTATTGATGAGGCAGATGTTGTTGTATTTGTTGTTGATGGTAAGGAAGAGATTAATCGTAATGATTATGTTATTAGAGATATATTAATGAAGAGCAAGAAAAGAGTAATTGTGGCTTGTAACAAGATTGATAATTTAAAAAGAATGGATAATTTGTATTCATTTTATGAACTTGGGTTTGAAGAAATAATACCTGTTAGTGGTGAGCATAATGTTGGTATTGTTGAATTGCTGGATTCTATTGTTAGAGATATGAGCAAAGAAGAAGAGAAGGAATTAAATGATAATAGAATTAAGTTTTGCTTAATAGGGAGACCGAATGTAGGAAAAAGTAGTTTGGTTAATGCTATTGTTAATGAAGAAAAGGCTATTGTTAGTGATGTTGCTGGAACTACTAGGGATTCGGTAGATACTGTTTTTAAGTATAATGGTAAGGAATTTGTTATTATAGATACAGCTGGTATTCGTAAGAGTGGAAAAATTTATGAGGCTATTGAAAAATATGCTGTTATTAGAGCATTTAAGGCTACTAGTAGAAGTGATGTTTGTGTTATAGTTATTAATGCTGAAGAGGGGATTACTACTCACGATAAACATATTGCTGGATATGCAAAGGATAGTGGGAAAGCTGTAGTTATAGTTGTTAATAAGTGGGATATTGGTGGCAAGGAGTATGATATTAATTATTATACTAAGCTTATTAGAAATGAATTTCAATTTTTACCTTTTGCACCAATTGTATTTTTATCTGCTCTTACAAAAAAGAGAATTCATACATTAATTCCTGAAGTAGAAAAGGCTTATGAAAATTCTTGTCGAGAAATTAAAACTAGTGTACTTAATGATGTAATTAGAGATGCTGTTTTGCTTAATGCCCCACCTTCTTACAAGGGAAAAAGACTTAAAATTTATTTTGTACATCAAACTGATAATAAACCACCACATTTTGTATTTAACGTAAATAATAAGAATTTAGTTCATTTTTCTTATCAAAGATATTTGGAAAATAAAATTAGGGAAAGCTTTGATTTGGAGGGAACTCCTATAGTTATTACGTTTAAAAGTAAAGGTGAAGAATAAGAGGTCTATCGATTAATATATTTTAGTTAACATTAATAGTGTAAAGTTATATAACTTTTGCTATTTTTGTTTACTTTATATATTTTTTTTGTTATATTTTAATTGTAGGACCCAGAATGTATTTATTGATAAGAAAAGGAGAAATATTATGTTTAAACTTAAAGATCCTGATAATATTATTTTAATAATTATTATCTGTATTTTAGTAGCAGTGGGTAGTACTTTTTTTACAGGGGCTGAATTTATTGATGTGTGTTATTTTATTTTTATTTTTGGTTGTTTAATTGATTTTTTAATTATTAAATACAAAAAAAGGGGGTAGTGATATGACAGATACGCATTGTCACTTATTTAGTGAATATTATGATGATATAAGTTCTGTTATAGAACGTGCAAAGAAAAATGGTGTTGATAAGATTATTGTTAATGGATGTGATAGGAGTAGTAATTATGAGGTTTTGAAATTGATTGATAAATATGAAAATGTTTATGGTGCTATTGGCTTTCATCCTAGTGAATGTGATAATGTAACTGGGGAGGATTATGAGTTTATTATTGATAATCTTAGTAATGAAAAGATTGTTGCAATAGGAGAAATTGGGTTGGATTATCATTATGATGATTACAATAAAAATAAGCAAAGAGAGCTGTTTAAGAGACAGGTTGATATTGCTGTTTTGTATAATAAACCAATTATAATTCATTGTAGAGATTCTATAAATGACGCATATAATATATTAGAAAATATAGAAGTACCCAAAATTTTACATTGTTATTCGGGTAGTTTAGAAATGGCAAATAGGTTTATTAAAAATAGTGATAATGTTTATTTTGGAATAGGTGGGGTTGTAACTTTTAAGAATTCTAAAATTGTTAAAGAGGTTGTGAAAAATATTCCTCTTTCTAGAATTGTATTTGAAACTGATTCTCCTTATTTATCTCCAGAACCCTATAGGGGAAGTAAAAATGAACCTAAAAATATTGAGGTTATTTGTGACTATATTAGCTCTCTTCGAGGCCTAGAAAATGGGGAAGTTCGAGCTGTTGTAGAGAAGACGGTAGGGTCAATATTTGACATTTAGCCTTTTTTATGTTAGAATTGTAGTACTGAATTAATTTATATGAGGTGATTATAATATGAAAAAAACACTGACTTATGGTTTAATTATAGGTTTACAATTCTCTTTAGCTTGTGGCTTTATGATAGTAGATAAAAAAATGAGCCCTAATAAGACTATAGTTAGTTATAATGATAATTTGTTTAAGATGGCAGATTCAGTAAAACTTTTATATGCAAATAATGATAGTGTTCCAGAAGTAGCTAGTCAAGAAACTGATAGTAATGATGTTACAGAAAAGGAAGAACCTTTAGTTGATGCTAATAGTGCTAGTGCTAATAGTACCCCTAATGTTGCTTCTGCTTCTGTTGAGGAGCCGGAGCCAGAGCCAGAACCTGCTCCGGTGGTGGTTCCGACACCTTCTGTTCCTGTCCCTTCAGGAATTGGGAATTATAATTCGAAACCAGAACTTGGTTTTAATGTAACTTCTGGTAATCAAACTTATGCTTTAACTGATGATGAAATTTATACGGTTGCTAGGGTAGTAACTTGCGAAGCTAATGGTAGCAGAGATGATATTTTGGCTGTTGCATCTGTAATAATGAACAGAGCTGATGCAAGAGGTATTACACCAGTGCAAGTTGTTGCACAGCCTTATCAATTTTCTTGTTATAGTAGTTCTAGTTGGGCTAGTCCTTTGGCAACAGAGGTTGTAAGGGATGCTTTAGGTGGAATTAGAAATAATAGTTATCACAGTTTTAATGGTTGGGGTAGTATGGTATCCAATAATTTTATTGTTACTGGCGGTAATAGATTTTATTAAAAGGATAATTAAATCCTTTTTTTCTTAGGAGGTTTTTATGGAAAATTTTAAACATAAAAAGAGTTTAGGACAAAACTTTATTAATAATGTTGGTATAATAGATAAAATAGTTAATGTTAGTGATATTGATAAGGATACGTTGGTTATTGAAATAGGTCCTGGTATGGGTGTTCTTTCTAAGCGTATTGTTCCTCTAAGCGGTTATTCTATTTTATTTGAAATAGATGGTCGATTGGAAAATATATTGAGAAAAGAACTTAAAGGTAATGAAAACTATACGTTAATTATGGGAGACTTTTTAAAAGTTGATATAAAAAAATATGTTGAGAAGTTTGATTTTAAGAAAATTTATGTTGTTGCTAATCTTCCTTATTATATTACGTCTTTAATTGTAAAAAAATTAACAACGGAACTTTATCCTGATAAAATGGTTATTATGGTACAAAATGAGGTTGCTGATAGATTAAGTGCATTGGTTAATCATAGTGATTATGGTTATATAACTGTGTGGTTAAATAGTTATTATGATATTGTTAAAGAATTTGTTGTTGATAGAAAATTTTTTAATCCGTCTCCGAAAGTGGATAGTGCAGTAGTTTCTTTACGAAAAAATGATAAATTAATGGGAGAAAGAGAGAGGTTTAACAGAGTAATAAGTGATGCTTTTAGATTTAAGAGAAAAAATTTAAAAAATAATTTAAAGAATTACAATATTGATGTTATTGAGAAAATACTTAATGAAAATGGACTAAGTCTAAGTAATAGGGCAGAAGAAGTGCCTTTAGAAGTGTTTATTTATTTGTCGAAAGAGAATATTTTTAAGGACTAGATGTTCTTTTTTTTGTGGTTATTCATATATTTTATTGGTGATAAATTATGTTTAAAGTTGGTCAATTTGTTACTAGAAAATCTTATGGTAATGATGTAATATTTATGATAACTGATATAAAAGATAATGTTTGTTATTTGCAGGGTGTGAGTGTAAGGCTTTTTGCAGATAGTCCTGTTAGTGATTTAGTTAAATGTGATGGTAAGGAAGTAGATGTATTTAGTCCAGACATTGATGATTATAGAATTCTTGATAGAGAGGATTATTTTTATTTACCTGGTAAAATTCTTCATTTGGATGGTTCCAAAGAGTATCTTTCAAAATGTCTTAATTTTTATAGACATAACAAACTTAAAGCGTTTGGAAAAAATTTACCGGAATCACAATTTGCGGGCGAGGTTTTTAATCTTTTGGAGGAGTATAAGCCTAATATTTTAGTTTTAACAGGTCACGATGCGGCTACAAAAAGGGGAAATAATGAGAAGTATAAGAATACTGGGTATTTTGTTAATGCGGTTAGAGAAGCGAGGAGATATGAAAAATCTCACGAAAAGCTATTAATAATAGCGGGGGCGTGTCAGTCTGATTATGAGGATTTAATAAAGGCTGGAGCTAATTTTGCTAGTAGTCCTAAAAGAGTTAATATTCACGCATTAGATCCAGCAATAATTGCGTCTTGTTTAGCTTTTTCTAATATTAGTAAAGATATTGATTTAATAAAAATATTAGGTAAAACAAAATATGGTAGTGATGGAATAGGAGGAATTATAACTAAAGGGACAATGTATGTTGGATATCCTAGATAGGGGGAAAAATGATAAAAAAGATTAAAAGAGAACTGTGTGATATGGTTGGACTACGTGTATGCGTAGTTATGAAGGGCAGTCGAAATAGAAGAGATGAGTATTTTGGAAATGTAGAGGGAATATTGCCTAATTTATTTACAATAAAATTAGATGATGGTATGATAAAAAGTTTTAGTTATGCGGATGTTTTAACTGGTAATGTTGAAATAAGCATTAAATAGTGTAAAATTTGTGTAAAGTTTTAAAAAATATCTTGCTTTTTATTTATTTTATGTATAAAATGATATTGGAAATGAATTTCTGGAAGGAGTGAAACATTATGAAGATTACTTCAGTAACTGTTCGTAAAATTGAAAAGGAAAATTCACGTATGAAAGGAATAGCTTCTGTTCTTATTGATGATTGCTTTGCAGTTCACGATATAAGAATTATCGAGGGTGACAATGGTTTGTTTATTGCTATGCCTAGCAGACAAACTTCAACTGGTGGTTATAGAGATATTGCTCATCCAATTAATGCTGAAACTCGTCAAATATTCGAAAAAGAAATTTTAGAAGCATTTGAAAAGGCTGAATAGTTTAGGACTCCTTTTGGAGTTTTTTTTGTATATTTTTAATATATTTATATATAATTAAGTGGGAGGGTCTATATGGATAAGGTAAATGAAATTAGTAGTGGATTTAACCATAATGTAACACTTAATGAAAGAAAGAATGTAGTTATTTCTGGAGTAAAAAAAATTGATAGTTTTGATAATGAACAATTTTTACTTGAAACTAGTTTGGGTTATATGATTATAAAAGGTGAAGAGCTTGAAATGATTAAATTGGATACTTATCAGGGAAATGTATCTATTAAGGGAAAAATAGATGGTATTAATTATTTGGATTCTAATGTAAGTAAAAATAAAGATAATTCTTTTATTAATAAATTATTTAAATGATTCCTCTTAGTGTTCAGATACCATCGTTATTAATTTCTTTCATTTATGGAATAGTTATTTATTATATTATTAATTTTTTTTATAATTTTATTTGTAATAAAAAAGTTATTCTTAGATTTACTTTGTCGTTTTTATTAATTTTTTTTCTGGGATTGCTTTACTTTTTAATTCTTTTGAGAGTAAATAATGGAATTATTCATATATATTTTTATTTGCTTTTGTTTGGTGGATATATAATTGTTTTTGTTTTGAAACATTGATAGTTTATATATATTTATAAAAAGTAATGTCTTTTTTCTATTATTCTTTTAGAAAACGTGTTATAATGTATATTGTATAGTGTAGAGAGGTGATAGTTTTGGCCAAAAAGAAAAAAATAGTAAAAAAGAGCCGTCTTAGTTCAAAAGTTAGAGTTTTTGTTTCTATTGTTACGTTTGGAATTATCTTGTCTTTACTTGGATATAATTGCTATCAAAACGTGTATCAGGTTGCAAAACTTAATAATAGAAAAAAAGAATTAAAAAAAGAATTAGTGGTACTTGATGAAAAAAGTGAGGCTTTAGAGTCAGATATTAAAAGACTTAAAGATCCTGATTATATTGCTAAGTATGTTAGAGAGAAGTATTTGTATTCAAAAAATGGGGAACTAATTATTAGAATAAAGGATGATGAATAAAAGATATATGGTTTATTTGATATAGAAGTGGTTACTTAATTAGTAATCTTTTTATTAAGAAAGATAAAAAACTAAGACTCAAATCTTAGTTTTTTTTTATTCCTTATTGTTTTTTCTATTGTTCTTTTTATTTTGATTATCTTTTAAATCTTCGGAATTAAGTTTTTCTGTATCTTCATTTTCTTTGTTTTCTTGTGGTAAATATCCGTGTTCTACTAAGTAATCAATTTGCTCTTTTGTAATTGTTTCTTGCTCAAGTAGTGTGTTAGCTATTAAATCGAGTAATTTTCTATTTTCGATTATAATCTTTTTTGTTTTGTCGTAGCATTCGTTTATTATTGAACGCATTTCTTCGTCTATTTCGTGAGCAACTTTATCAGAAACGTTTCTACTTTTTGTGTAATCACGTCCTAGGAAAGTATTTTCTTCTGGTTCTGCTAGCATCATAGGACCTAGTTTACTCATACCATATTCTGTTACCATACTACGAGCTATTTTTGTTGCCTTTTTAAAGTCATCGTGAGCACCTGTTGTTACTTCCTCAAACACAACTTCTTCAGCGACACGTCCTCCTAGTAGGCCACATATTGATTCTAATAATTCATTTTTTGTGTAGTTAAACGTTTCTTCTTTAGGTGTCATCATTGTATATCCGCCAGCGTAGCCTCTTGGTATGATTGTTACTTTTTGAACATCATTTGCACCATCTAGTTTAAGACCTAGAACGACGTGTCCAGCTTCGTGGAATGCAACTAGTTTCTTTTCTTTTTCGGTGTATTTCTTTGTTACTTTGGCAGGTCCCATTAATACACGGTCGGTTGCTTCATCAATTTCATTCATTGTTATAGCTTTTTTATTTCTTCTAACGGCAAGAAGGGCAGCTTCATTTAATAAGTTTTCAAGATCGGCTCCGCTAAATCCTGGTGTTCTTTTTGCAAGATATTCTAATGTTATTTTTTTGTCTAGTGTTTTATTTTTAGCGTGGACTTTTAATATTTCTTCTCTTGCATTTTTATCAGGTAGAGCAACGGTTACTTGTCTATCAAATCTTCCTGGTCTTAGTAGGGCAGGGTCAAGAACATCTGGTCTATTAGTTGCAGCAATTATAATTATGCCTTCATTTGCTCCAAATCCATCCATTTCTGTTAGTAATTGATTTAGAGTTTGTTCTCTTTCATCGTGACCGCCACCAAGTCCTGTACCTCTTTGACGACCTACGGCATCAATTTCATCAATAAATATTAAACAAGGTGCATTCATTTTTGCTTGTTTAAACATATCTCTTACTCTTGAAGCTCCAACTCCTACAAATAGTTCTACAAAGTCAGAGCCACTTATATAGTAAAATGGTACTTTTGCTTCACCAGCAACAGCTCTTGCTAATAATGTTTTACCAGTTCCTGGAGGACCTACTAGTAATATTCCTTTAGGTATTCTAGCACCCATTGTTTGGAATTTTTTAGGGTTTTTAAGGAAGTCTATTAATTCTTGTACTTCTTCTTTTTCTTCGGTTAGACCAGCAACATCTTTGAATGTTGTTTTAGGGCCTTCTGCTAATAATTTTGCACGACTTTTTCCAAAATCCATAGATTTTCCTCCGGCTCCGCCTAATTGTTTAGAGAATAACCAAAGGGTAAGTGCGACTAAAATTATTATTGGTAAAAATTCAACAATCATAACAATCCAAGTAGATGACTCTGGATCATTTTGCACATTTAATTTAAAATTTTGTTCTTCTTGAGCAGTCAATATTTTTGACATAAATTCGTCAGACATTGGTAAATATAAAATAAATGTTTCTTCATCGCTGTATTTTTTTAGTTTACCTGTAATTTGATATGTTTCTGTTTTTGTTTTTGGGACAATTGTTAGTTCCTTTATTTCATCCTTATTTATATAGTTAATAAATTCATCATATTTTAACTCATTAATTTTATTATTTAATGAATTTACTATGAATAAACATATTACTATAAAAATAAATAGGAATATATAGGGATATAATCCTCTTTTGAGGTCATTTTTTTTATTATTCATCTTTCTCTTCCTTTCTTTTATACCTTAGTATTATATCATAGTTTTCGTCATTTGTGGTATTAAATTTGCTTTTTTTTAGGTTTGGTACCCATAAAATGTTGTCGGTGCTGTCAACAAGGAGTGGATATGAATTTCTTTCTTCAGGAGGGATTTTTTTTTCTATAAATATATCTTTTATTTTTTTTCGTCCTGATAGTCCTAATGGCTCTATATAATCTCCTTGTTTTCTAGTTCGTATGTACAATGGTAGTTTTATATTTTGACTGTTTAGCTTGCATACGTTGTTCCCATTTTCGGTTGTTTCTGATACTTTTTCAATAATTATGTTATTTATTTCAACTTTATTGTGTAATGGTATTTTGTAATCTATTATTTCTTCCTTTGCTTTTGGGGCAATTTTTATTTCGTTATATTGTTTTATTATTTCTATGTTTTGAGGAAGTAATAATTTTGCATTTGGTTTATTGCTTTCAATTATTTTTAATATGTTTTCTAGGTGTTTTTCCTTAATAATATTATTTTTGTTTTGGTATATGTCTTTTAAGATATCATAGATTATGTTTTTTTTAATTAGCAAATCTAAATTTTTGAATTTATCTATATATAAAATATTGTTTATAAATATCTCTTTTTTTATTAGCGATGTTTCTTTTTTTATGTAATTGTCGTATTCTTCTAATATTTTACTATAATTTAAGAACTTTTTATGTATATTTTTGTCTTCTTTTTTTAAAAGTGGTAATATTTTATTGCGATAACGATTTCTAGTGCAAATGTTTTCTTTGTTTGTTTTATCTATAAAGTATTTAATGTTATTATTTTTATTGTAATTTATTAAATCGTCTTTAGTATAAGGAAGTAGGGGTCTTATTATGTAATATTTTTGCTTTTCCTTATTATTTATGCTTATTTCTTTAATACCTATAAAGCCTTCGATGTTGGAACCTCGGGTTATTTTCATTAAAATTGTCTCTATTAAATCATCACCATGGTGGGCTAAGAAAAGATGTTTTGTGTTATATTTTTGCATTATCTCTTCATAAAATTTATAGCGGTATTTTCTTGCTTCATTTTCAAAATTATTTTCTTTGTATTCTTTTATGGTTGTGCTTTCAAAAATTATATTATGTTGGTTACAATATTGTTTTAAGTATTTTTCTTCTTTTTGACTTTGTTTTCTTACGTTATGATTAATATGAGTACATATTATTTTATATTTTGTTTGGGAAAGAAGATGCAAGAGTGCCATTGAATCTGGTCCGGAGGAAACGCCAACTACTAATGGTGTATCGGGGGGAATATTGTATTTATTTATGTTTATTTTTATCATAGCATTCTCCTTTCTTTCTCATATATTATATCATATTTTTAGTTATTTTTTGTTTCTTTATTATTATTTTGTATATTTTATTATATTTGTAAACTTAATTTGTTTACAAGTTGTTTTTTTGTTTAATTTTTTTATTATTTTCTTTATTATTTTGTGGAAGTGTGTTATATTATTTATGTATGATGTACTAAATGGTGTATTAAATGATATACTAAATGATGTTGAACTAAGCGATGTACTAAATGATGTATATTAATGAGGAGGTTTTTTCATTGAAGATAAAAGTTGGTGTTTCTAATCGACACGTGCATTTGAATAGAGAAGATATTGATATTTTGTTTGGAAAGGGGTATGAACTTAGTGTTTTGTTTGAACTTACACAACCTGGGATGTTTGCTGCGGAAGAGAGGGTTGTGTTAAAAGGACCCAAAGGGCACATTGAAAAAGTGAGAATTGTAGGGCCTTTGAGGAGTTATACGCAAATTGAGGTGTCGAGGACGGATGCGAAAATTTTGGGCGTTAATCCGCCGATTAGGGATTCTGGTGATTTGGAGGGGTCGGCTCCGATTACGTTGATTGGGCCGCAGGGGTCGGTTCGTAAAAAAGAGGGATGTATAATTGCGGCGAGACATATCCATACTAATTTTGACGATGGTATTCCTTATAATGCTTGGGACATTGTAAAACTTGGTTTTGGCGATATGGTTATGACCAATGTTATGATAAAGAAGAGTGATAAATTTGTTCTTGAACTTCATATTGATAAGGATGATGCTCGGAAGTTTGGGCTTAAAAATAAGGATATCATTGATTTTAAGATAGGTGAATGATATGTTAAAAATTTTGGGTAGATGCAAAAGAGAAGTAATATTGAAGGTTATTACTTCTTTATTTTTACAGGCTTTACTTCTTATTATTCCGATATTTTGGAGTAATACGATTAATCACGTTACGAGGGGTGATTATAGGACCTCGTATTATCTGGTTATTATTACTTTGATTTTGAGCTTGCTTTATTATGTTTGGTGCTATTTAAATCAGAAGAGTTGGTATAGGTTTTATGATAGTATTTATTTAGAGCTTACAAGGGTTGCGACGCGGAAAAAGGAACTTAGGGATGTTTCTTTGGGGGAGTATACTAATATTATTAATAATGATATTGATATTGTGGGAACTTTTTTTGGTAATATTGTAACGAGGATAATGCAGGTTATTGAGTTTTTGATTATTTATGTTTATTTTTTGTCTATTAATTTTTATATTTTCTTTGTATCTTTAATTGTTTCTATTTTAATGGTTTTTATTATTATTAGGGTGAGTGAACTTACGCTTATTAAGAATAGTAAGAGGAAAGAGTGTTTGGATATTAAGAGTGTGGATATTCACGAAAAGTATAATATGCTTATTAGTGGTACAAGGGATAAAGAAAAGAGCTTACTGGAGAGCTCGTCTAATTATTTGAAGAGTAATGCTTCTTTTAATATTTTTGTTAATAGTATTATTTATCTTATTTTGTCTTTTATTGAACTTACGAGATATGTTGTTATTGGGTATTCTATTTTTCTTGTTAGTAGGGGAGATATGGAAATTGGCACTATCTTACTTGTTTATTCTTATTATGCGAGAATGATTACTAACTTTGAAGTGCTTGCTCTTATTAATGCGGAGTTTCAGAGTGTTAAGGTTTCTTTGAAGAGAATTCGCAAGATTAGTTACTAGTTTGGTTAGATGTTATTCGATAAAAGTTTATGCTTGGTGGGTCTAGGAAACGGAAGTCGATAGTGGATTCTCCTATACCATAGGATATGTATAGTTTGGTATTGTTTATTTGATAGAATTCATCGTAGTATTTTTGGGATAGGTATGGGGTGTATATTTTTCCTAAAAATGGCATTCTTATTTGGCCTCCGTGGCTATGTCCTGATAATACTAAATTGGGGGAGTATGTTTCGAGTACAGTTGTTATGTAATCGGGTTCGTGCAATAGGAGTATGGTATATGTATTTGGGGTGGTTTTGCTGACATCTAATGCTGATGGTAAATCTTGTTTATTATAGGAAACGGTATCTAGGCCGCTTAGTAGTATTTGGTCATTTTTTTCGTTATATATGATATTATAGGAATTGTTTAGGAGTATAAAGTCGCTATGGGCATATATTTTTGTTATGTCATCTCTTTTCATATTGTCGTGGTTTCCGAAAATGGCGTATTTTCCGTATTTTGTTTCTATTTTTGATAGGTATTTTTCAAGGGTTTTTTGTTCATTTTCGGAAAGGGTAGTGGTATTGTCAACGAGGTCACCGGTAAAGACTACTATATCGGGGTTTATTAGGTTTATTTCGTTTATTAATTTATTTAGGTATTTTTCGGTTATTTTTCTTTTGTAATGTAAGTCAGAGAAATGGACTATTTTTAAGCCGTCAAATGTTGTTGCTATGTTTTCGTTTGTGAGGGCTATTTCGTTTGTTTTGAGCATTTTTGGTTCGACAAAATGGGAATATAGGAGTAGGGCTGTTATGATAATAAATGTGCTTAGTATTATTTTTTTCATAGTGTTGTTCCTATTAGGTATAGTCCTATTGTTAGGGTATTGTGTAAGGCGTGCATAGACATTGATGAGAATATGTTATCTGTTTTTGTATATAGGTAAGCAAATGTTATTCCTAGTGAACAATAGGGTATTAGGTATAGTAAATCATAAGGTGTGGTTACAGAGCTGATGACGTGTAGTGAACCAAAAATGATACCGCTTGTTAATATGTATAGGTATTTATTTTTTATGCAATCTCTTATGCCTTTTCTGAATATTAGTTCTTCAGTAAAGGGGGCGTAGATAGAGACGCTGAAAATCATATATAGGGGATACAGATTGATTAGATTTCTTACGGCTTCTTCGTTGCCCGCGATAGCGTTTGGTGCCAAAAAAGTGATGAGAAGGTTGCTTGTAATCATTACGATGACGCCGATGAGCCAGTATTTGAAGGCAAATTCGAGGTTGTTTCCGAGATTTTTGGTGAAATTTTTCCAGTCTTTGGCGAGCGTTTTGCGGTAGATGAAGAAGAGTAGGGCGAGGAAGACGAGGTCGGTGGCGAGGTTATATAGGACTTTGCCGGTGTCTGAAAATTTTGCTATGTCCAGATGTAGGATGAGAGCGGGTAGGGACGAGAAGGTGAGGAGTAGGATGATTAGGGCTATTACTTTTAGTATTTGTAGATTTTTTTTCATTTGGGCCTCCTTATAGTTTGAAATCGTTGTAATCGTCGTCGCTCATATCTTTGCGGTCGTAGAAGAGTTTTTCCTTGTACTTGCCAATTGTGGCGACAATATTGGTTGGGAATGTTTTAATTAGTTTATTATATATGGTTATGTTTTCATTGTAATATTTGCGGAGATTTTCTAGTTCGATATCTATTTCTTCAAATTCTGTTCCTATTTTTTTGATTTCTTCGTTATTTTGCAAATCTTTATGTTTTTCTTTTATGGTAAAGAATTCTGTGGTTGCTTCGGCTAGCTTGCGATCTAGGTCGAAGTTGCTAATTTTTCTTGATCTTAGTTTTATTATTTCTTCAAAAACTTTATTTTCTTCCTCTATATTATTTTTTATGATAGCTATGCTTTTATTTATTAAATCGTATTTTTTTCTTAATTTGCTATCTATTTGAGCCTCCGTTTCGTTTATTTTTATGTTACTAAAGGTTAATTTATTGTACATATTTATGTAAAGGGCTACTAGTATACATATTATTATGACAATTAGTATTATAATTATTCCTGTGCTATTCATTATTTCACTTCCTTACTTATAATTATATCATTTATAGGCTTTTTTGTAAAAGTAATTTTCTTTAAATTTTGATATTTTATTTGAGTTGTGTAAAATTGTTTACATAGTTTTTGTTTTATGGTACAATAATGGGTGGAAATGTGAGGGATATTATGGAGAGAATTCAAAAGGTTATTGCAAGTAGCGGTTATTGCTCGAGGAGAAAAGCTGAGGAGCTTATTAAAGAGGGAAAGGTTTTTGTTAATGGAGAAATGATATCGGTAATGGGATATATGGTTAAGAAGGGGGATTCTATTGTTGTTGATGGGACGAGTTTGGATACGGCAAGGAATTATGAGTATTTTATTTTGAATAAACCGAGGGGTGTTATTACTTCAACTAGTGATGAACATGGTAGAAAGACGGTTATTGATATTGTTAATTCTAATCAGAGGATATTTCCGGTT
>SAMEA104315424__coassemble_671_pt1 | contig 21879 bp, 23 predicted proteins | sample SAMEA104315424__metabat2_high_PE_039 | metagenome-assembled genome bin SAMEA104315424 (sample SAMEA104315424) | gut metagenome | biome: Monkey gut; feature: monkey-associated habitat; material: faeces | place: China | collected 2013
TTTTCACGCTTGTTTTGGTTTGTTTTAAGTAAGTCGTATCCATTATGCCCCAAAAGTAACAAAAAAGAAACTAACAATACACCAATTATTACCTTCTTTATTCTCTTTTTCACATAAATCACCCCACAAACGTTAACGTCCTTCAAAAGACTATCGATTTTTACTATAACACAGTTTTTTCAAAATTGCAATAAAAAGTTCACAGTTTTTTCACAATTTTACTTCCCTTATATTATGCACTAATATATGGAAAAAAATACCACTACATTACCAAAAAATTACAGTTTTTCAAAAACTGAGATATAAAACTTGCAATTTCTCTATGTGTCAAAAAGAAACCTTTTGAGTATACTATATTAGATAATTAAAAGGAGGTAATGACTATGTATTACTACGGAGGATATAATAGTGGCTACGGAACATCTAGTGGATGCGGATGTGGAAATACCAGCTATGGTTACAGTGGTTACACTTACCCAGGATATGGCTACGGAGCAAATTACGGAAACGGTTTCGGAACCGGATATGGAGCAGCAATAATTTTAGTACTATTCATTTTACTAGTTATAATTATTGGTACGAGAACAACACTATAACCATTTTTTGGAGGACCTAGTCTTCCATTTTTTTATTTTTATTTATATATTAAAAAAATAAGAAACTAGAAATCGACCCAATCACCCAAGACATAACAATCGAAAGCAAAGAACAATAAATTTAATACCTGCATCTATAAAATCCCCATAACCCCAAACAAAGGGCGAGAGCGACTATCAAAATTTAAGAAACCAAATTGCAGACACTAAAAAACAGAAATCACACCATTATGAAGTAATATAAAGCAACCCGTTTGCTTCTTGTTCTATTTTGTGGTAAAATTATAAAGAAGGAGGAACCAATATGATAAAAACAACAGATATATTAGATGAAAAAAATCCCATAATAAGAGCTCATAATGAAGAAGTAACCTTTCCGATGAGTGATGAGGACAAAAAACTAATTGAAGATATGCTCGACCATTTATACAAAAGTCAAATAGAAAAATATGCCAAAAAATACAAACTAAGACCAGGTATGGGACTAGCGGCTCCTCAAGTTGGAGTAAATAAAAAATTTTTTGTAATTTGTCACGAAGAATACGAAAATCAATTCAAAAATTATGTACTAATAAATCCAAAAGTAGTATCCCACTCTGAAGAATTAATATATACAGGTGGGGGAGAAGGATGCCTATCCATAAATAGAGACGTTGAAGGAATTGTACCAAGATATGCCCGCATCACCGTAAAAGGAAAAGATGTCGATGGAAACGATATAAAAATAAGAGCTCGCGAAGAATTATCAATAGCTTTTCAACACGAACTCGACCACTTAGAAGGAATATTATTTGTAGATAAAATAGATCCAAAAGATCCATTTAAGAATATCGAAAATATGAGAGAAATATAATATAAAGATTGCTGAAAAACACAAAATATTACAAACCATATTATATCCACAACCCAGTAATCAAAAATATAGTTCTCTTTTTTTCTCCGTCTTTATCATCTATCCCTTTTTCATCTCTCTTTTTTTCTCTTTTTTTATCTTTCCTCTTTTATTACAATACCACTTACACTATTATAAAGTCACAATATCATATTCATTGCCAAAAGAAAAACAGCCCCAGCTGTTTAATTCCATAAATCTTTAGGATACTCTCCCTTATCAGTAAGAGCCTTAATAGCACGTACAAGCTCATCCTTGTCTTCCTTGTAAGTAATACCGTGCCATACCGCACTCGTACTCTCTACTTCTACACTCGCTTTACCACTTTCTGACATATCAAATAAACTAACCGGAAGTAAGAACTCACACTTATCAAGAGAATTCTTATGATTATTAAAGAACGTAACCATCTCTTCCTCTAAAAAATCAAATACTTTCGGTGTAAGACCAAAGAAGTTCATTGATACAGAAGTATCCCCTGTAACCTCAAAAGCCTCGCCATCCTCAAGAGGAGTAGCAACAATCTTACCATTAACCCTTTCAACTGAAGACTCCACTATCTTTGTAAGATAATTATTTTCATCCTTATAACAAATACCCCTCTTAACAGCACCATTTTCTGTCATAGTATTTCCAACTAAATAACTAATTAAAACAAATTCATTATCCCTTCTCTTCTCTTCGAAAAAAGAAACAACCTTTTTAAAAGGATCAAAACCATAAAAATCATCCGCATTAATAACAGCAAAAGGCCCCTTTACAACATCCTTGCAAGCCAAAATAGCGTGAGATGTCCCCCAAGGCTTAACTCTACCCTCAGGAATAACAACCCCTTCCGGAATAGTATCCAACTTTTGGAAAACATATTCCACATCTATCTTATCCTCAATTCTCTTACCAATAGTGTCCTTGAAAATCTCAAAATTCTCCTCTTTAATAATGAACACAACCTTTTTAAAACCAGCCCTAATCGCATCATATATACTATAATCAATTATAAAATTCCCATAATCATTAACCGGCTCAATCTGCTTAAGCCCTCCAAATCTACTGCCCATACCCGCAGCCATAATCACAAGCGTCATATCATTCATCTCATTTCCTCCCTTTTCTATCCTAATTATAAACTAAATTCACATTTATTGCAAGTTTTTTTGTAAAGTACCCTACGGGAGTGTGTAAATAAACAAGAAAAAAGAAGAATTACTCCTTCTCATTACCATTATCACCACTAAAACCACTCTCTCTAAGAACATCTTTCCTAGACAAATTAAGTTTACCCTTCTTATCATATCCCGTAGCTTTAGCGACCACTTCATCACCAACTTTCAAGATAGAATTAATATTATCCACTCTCTTAACATCAAGCTGAGATATATGAATTAATCCCTCACATCCAGGCCAAAGTTCAACAAATACCCCAAAATCCTGAATAGAAGTTACCTTACAAGTATAAACCTTACCAATTTCTACTTCTCTAGCAATATTCTTAATTCTCTCCATAGTCTTATCTATAATATCCTGATTAGTATGATAAATAATTACTCTTCCATCATCTTCCAAATCCACTTTAACAGCATCAATATCTTGAACCGTTTTAACATTAGAACATTCCAAAATAATCTTAGTTATCATTTCTCCACCACGACCAATAACATCCTTAATCTTTTCCGGATTAATCATAAATGTTACTGTTTTAGGAGCATATTTAGACACTTCCTTACGAGGTTCACTAATAGTATTTTCTATAACATCAAGTATTTCAAGCCTTGCCTTCTTAGCTTGAGCAAGAGCCTCCCTTAAAATATCCTTGTTAATACCATTAATCTTAATATCCATTTGCAACGCCGTGATACCATCTCTTGTACCCGCAACCTTGAAGTCCATATCACCCAAATGATCCTCCATACCCTGAATATCAGTCAAAATCGTATAATCATCATTATGAGTAATAAGTCCCATTGCAATACCAGCTACAGGTTTACGAATAGGAACACCTGCCGTCATTAAAGCCATAGTACCAGCACAAATAGTGGCCTGACTAGATGAACCATTACTCTCAAGTATTTCACTAACAACCCTTATAGTATAAGGAAATTCTTCCTCACTAGGAATTACATAAGATAATGCCCTTTCTCCTAAGGCCCCGTGACCGATTTCTCGTCTACCAGGAGCACCATACCTTCCCGTCTCTCCGACAGAAAAAGCTGGAAAATTATAATGAAGCATAAATCTTTTAGAATCCTCTATTCCAAGTCCATCCAAAATCTGATGCTCTCCCAAAGCCCCTAGGGTAACCGTTGCAAGAGCTTGCGTTTGCCCTCTGGTAAATAAGGCACTACCGTGGCATCTTGGAAGAAGATCAATATCCGTAGAAAGTGGCCTAATCTCATCCATTCTTCTACCATCAGCCCTCGTTTTTTCCTTTACCACAATATTTCTAAATAATTCATATTCAATATCACTAAAAATAAGACTAATCTTAGTAAGAAGTTCTTGAAGTTCTCCATCTTTCATAGCATCTTCATTTTCTAACTTATACTTTTCTATAACCTCTTTTTTTAAATTATCAATAGCATCATATTTCTCTAATTTATCCTTAATTCTAAGAGCACTATCAAGCCTATTTCTAACTAAATTATCTACTTCACTTCTAAGTTCATCAGTTATATCAAGCCTATCATATTCCATTTTTGGAAGACCAATTTCTTTAATAATATCATTCTGAAAACTAATAAGTTTCTTAATAGCATTATGGCCATAAAGCATAGCATCAAGCATATCATCTTCACTTACTTCATTACTTCCAGCTTCTACCATATTGATAGCATCCATAGTACCAGCCACGGTTAAATCAATATCAGATTTCTCAGTCTCTTCCATAGTTGGATTAATAATAAACTCTCCATTAACCCTTCCAACTTTAACAGCTGCAACAGGTCCATTAAAAGGAATTTTACTAATACAAGTAGCTAAGGAAGAACCAAATAAAGCTGCAAGTTCTGGTAAATTATCTTGTTCAACCGAAAGAACTGTATTAACAATTTGTACCTCATTTTTAAAATCATCTGGAAATAAAGGTCTAATCGGTCTATCAATCATTCTCGCAGCAAGCGTTGCAGCATCAGTTGGTTTACCTTCCCTTTTTATAAATCCACCCGGTATTTTACCAACAGAGTAAAGTTTCTCTTGATAAAGCACCATAAGTGGGAAAAAATCCGAAAGCAAATTAGCACTCTTACTAACTACAGCCGTAGATAGAACTACTGTATCACCATATCTAATCATAACAGCCCCATCAGCCTGCTTTGCAACTTGACCGTGTTCGACAACCAATTTTCTTCCATAAAAATCTAATTCAAATACTTTTTTATCCATATTTTACTCCCATCTATAATTTCTTATAATAAAATTTAAAAGCACCCAAAAAGAGTGCCTACTGTCAATCATTATTTTCTAAGTCCAAGACTGCTAACAACTTCACGATATCTCTTAACATCATTCTTAAGTAAGTAATTAAGTAAACTTCTTCTCTTACCAACTTTCATTAAAAGACCTCTTTTAGAATGCTTATCTTGTTTATGAACCTTTAAATGTTCTGTTAAAGCTTTAATCTCTTCCGTTAAAATTGCTATTTGAACTTCTGGAGAACCAGTATCTTTAGGATCCCTTTGAAATTTCTTAACAATATCAGACTTTTGTTCTCTACTAAGAGCCATAATATTACCTCCTTTATTTTTTATACACTTGTACCTAGTAATTCGCAAGGAGTGCGAATAACCAAGATGCAAGGAACATACTAATCATACACTAAATTATAAAAATATGCAAGCATTTTTCTAATTTTTCTCTTTTTTTCTTAATTTACCTAACAATCCCTTACCATTTTGTCTTTTAAATTCCTTATTAATCTTCTTTTTATAGTTATCAAGATAATTAACTAAATTACCCCTAAATGGGAAGATAAAACTACTCTTTTCTTTAAGACTATTCTTTCCATCTCTAATATCCCTTTTAAGTTCTTCATACCTAATAATCATCTTATTTCTATGAGCATATTTTCTAACAAAAACCATTATCTTAGAAGAATAAACAAAGTCAATTATAATAACAGCAAAAAACATACCAAGTACAAATGAAAACTCCAAATGATTAGAATACCAATTAAGATAATAAAGAATTTTATCTGCAACAAAGAAATAATAAATAGCACCAATAAGTGTCCATATAATGGAAAATAGTGGACAAATTATACCCTTATAATTAAGAAAATTATTACTATAATCCCATAATTTTATACCCGCTCCCTTTATAAAGATGAGACCACCAATAAGTTCAATAATCGTCATCGCCACTCCCATTAAAAGAATGGCAACTACAGGGCTAAAACCTTTATCATAAATAAACAGATAAATAAAGGTCATCGTGCATAATCCAAATCCATAGATAGGAAGATAGGGTCCCATCAAAAAACCAGGATTTATCCATTTACCACCATTAATTCTTCGGAAAAAAAGCTCCAAAATATACCCAAGCGTACTACCCAAGAAAAATATAAAAATAAACTTCAAAAATAACGACATATTACCACCTCACAAAAGTTAAGACTTCCTAATCTTAAACATAACTAAATAAATATCCTCTTCATTAACTCCATATAAAATAATGGCATCATCCATATCCACCGCAAATTTCTTTATCACATTTTCATTATATTTTATGCTAACCAAAGCACTGTAAAGGTTACTCCGACTATCAAATACACCACTTTTTACCTCAAAACTGTCAATCCCATACTCATCAAATCGACCCACATTATAATACACGTAAGCATCATCATCATACTCTGTTTTATCATTTGAACGTACCCTATCAGAAAGCGTTGTACCAAACAAAATTCTATAATACTTATCAAAAGTATCATAATCAAGATAAGTATTATTACCACTGGTAGCAAAATTAATATCAGAAACATCTTTATCCTTAAGATAATTAAATACAAATCTCTGCTTACTTTCTGTATCAAGTAAATTATTATCATAATTAATAAAAAGTTTATCATCACTATCTCTATTAACGAACATTCCTCGAAAAGAAGTACTAATACTATTTAAATAACTATTAAGTTCTTCTTTTTGAAAACTAGAAAGTTCCGTACTAACAATGTTCGGTTCATCAACCATGTAATGTTTATAATAATAAACATAAAGTGAATATACAACTGTAATCATAATAAGAAAAATTAAGATAATAATAGCCCCTTTTTTACTCTTAACCATATACTATTCCTCGCTTTTCATATTAAATATATCATAAAATAAAGCTAATGTAAAGAAAAAAGGGAGAAAAATATCCTCCCATCTATATTAAACGCAAGTCTGCGGACTTACGGCACCAAAGAAAGCAAAATAATCAAAAAACTTAGTACTATTATAACCAAAATAAATAAGAAAATACACAAATAATCTAATATATAGTATTCATAATAATAAAATAAATACCAAAAATTGTTATTTTATTATTTTATATTGTTTTGTACCCTTTCCAATTCATAAACATACTGCATAAATTCATTCAAAATTCTAAAATTATCTTTATTTGCAAATTTATTATACAAATACTTAATTACCATTAAGGCATTATCATTACCATTATCATCAATAATTAAAGATATTTTTTCTGGCTCTACACTTTTACCAGAAATAGTGTGCATATTCCAGTCTTCCATCTCTAGACCCCTTTTTTTCACTTTTCCTTTATACATTTCTTTGGCAAACAAATATTTCCACGGAGTAACTTTTAAATCAAAAGACCTATCTTTTTCTAAAATTGAACTCCTCTTTACCTCATCAATATCGTCCTTTATAAAATCATAACCCTCTATTAAATCGACAACATAATATTTTCTATCTGCAAAAAAATTATATATATTATCAAAAGTTACATACAATTTTTCGTAATCATTCAAATAAGTACCTAACAAAAATTCATTAACCCAGTTCTTATTTTTAGAATTATTATGATCCTTATTCATTCGCCAAATTATCCATACATCAATCAAATCAAGAACCCCCTGTATTCCCTTACTGAAAAAAACCTTAGGCGTCTCTTCAGCATTTCTTGAATAAGGCCCTATATCAGCAGGAAATCCATATCTAGAAATATACTCCATATCCCTTGCATCGAAATGAAATAATGTATTATCCAAATCAATTTCGTTAATATTTATTGTTTTCATATAATCCTCCATTTTTTTAAATACGCTATCGCATCTAAGAATGAATAATTTACAAATCTATAATTATTATATCACACAACTTCATATTCTCTCACAACATTTTTTTATTTTATCAGCAACATCCCTTAATCACATATCTATTTTGAGTAACCATTACTTCTACACTTCCAATTAAATCAGTTCTATAAATTCTACTCTCATTCAAAGTAGATAGTACACTATTATTAGGGTGACCATATCTATTATTTTTACCAACACTAATAATAGAATTTTTAGGACTTATGTACGCTATAAAATTCTTACTACTGCTAGTATTCGAACCGTGATGTCCTACCTTTAAAAAATCTATATTATTCAAATTATAACTATTAATTATCTCTTCTTCCCTATCCGTTCCAGCATCTCCCATAAAAAGAAATTTATAACCATTGTATTCAAAATAGACAACACTAGAATTATCATTTTCATTATTAAATAATTTTGTATTCAAAAAGTATAAAGTATTATTATTAAAGGAAATCCGATTAGGACAAATAGAATAATTAACTTTTCTTTTATCTAAAATTTGCTCAAATTCTGTTTCTAGCTCGTTTAACGTTCCACAATTAAAAACAACATTCTTAACACGATAATTTTTAATTAATACACTAGCTTCGCCCATATGATCATAATCTCCGTGGCTCAAAACAAGATAATCTAGCCTATCTACACCCAAACTTTTAAGAAAAGGAATAGTACCACTTTTTACAATCGAATATTTAGCCTTTTTCGCTCGCCACTTTTCCATTTCATAAGTAACTTTTCCACCTGTATCAATTAAAATATTGCCACGGTTATTAGGAAGTCGTATCAAAGCACTATCTCCTTGCCCAACATCAAGATAATAAACATATAAATTATTATCAAAATAAATATAACTCTTATGAATTAAAAGTATAATAATAAATAGAAAAATAAATTTAATTTTCCAAAGGGAAAGAAAAATAATAGCATAATAAAGAAAATAAAACAAAAAATTAACTTTAGGAAAAATAATATAACCAAAACCAACTGATGAAATAAACAAGCTGATACGTTCCATAATAAAAATAGAAAAATACAAAATACCATCTAAAAAAGGAAATACAAAAGTAATAAGTGATAATGGAAATACAACTATACTTACAAATGGGATATAAAAAAGATTAAAAAGTACACTCATAAAATTAGCCCCATAAAAATTATATATGCAAATAGGAAATGAAACTAAAAAGCACACCAAACTAACATATAAACTCCCTTTAATTTTACCCTTTATAGTTTCTATTTTCTTTCTCATTACAATCAAAGTACCACTAATTAAATAAGAAAACTGAAATCCAATATCAAACAAATAAAACGGATCAATACATAAAATAACAATAATAACCATAAACAAAATATTAGTGCCATTAAATTGTAAATTAAAAATTTTATTAATACTAAACAAAATAAACATAATACTGGCCCTAAGAAGGGAAGCAGGAAAACCGGCTAAAAAAAGATAAAACAAAAGAAACAAGCAAACAAACCCATAATTAAAATAATTATTATAACTTATTCTTTTTAAAAAGAACAACAAAATGCCTGCAAATAAACTAATGTGCATACCACTAACTGCAAACAAATGCGATATACCGTTATTTTGATAGCTCTCCTTAACATCGCTATCAATAAAACTTTTATCTCCCAAAATAAATGTCATAATATATCCTTTAGACCTAGGGATACTGTCTATTCTATCCATAATTACATTTTTAAAATAAAATAATAATCCGCTATTTTTTTCCAAAATATTTATTTTATTAACACTCATTAAATAAAATATATGCTTATTATACAAATATTTTTTATAATTAAAGCCATTAAATATTACATTTTTACTAGGTTCTTCCAACCTTCCTTCAACAGAAACCAAATCACCAAGTTTTAAATTATTTTCAAAATAATTCTTCTCCTCTACTGATTTAAAATAATAATTAACAATAACCATTTCTTCAGCCTTTAAATAAATTGTAAGTTTATCTCCGTTAATATTATAGGAGTTTACTCTCCCTTGCAAAGATTTTTCAAATCCACTATAACAGCTTTTAAAATCTATAAAATTATGCACAATCAAACTATACAAAACAAAGCAAAAAGCTAAAATACCAAAGAAATATCTATGTCGTAATATTCTCTTTAATTTTATCATATAAACTTTGTCCTATTCCACTAACATTCATAATATCTTCTATCTTTTCAAAATTACCATTCTCCTCTCTGTAACTAATAATAGCCTTGGCTTTAGCTTCACCAATACCAGAAATTGACATAAGTTCATCCTCTGTTGCTGTATTAATATTAACTTTATCACTACTTTTTTTGTCGCTATTATTACTACTACTTTCACTATTTTTGCTACTACTATTAGTATTCTTATTACTCTTTTCACTAGTACAATTACAAGCCTCATTTTTTACGCTTGGGCAATTATATTGATTAGATAACGCATCATTATTCTTATCTATAAGGGCATTGGCCACCTCCATATTGGTATAAATAATAATAACCATCTCATCACTTATTTTCTTAGAAAGATTTATCAAACTAGTATTAGCATCATCCCTTAGTCCACCTGCTGACTTTACAACATCAATGACCCTTGTATCCTTGCCCATTTCATAAACCCCAGGTAAATTAACCGCACCCTTTATATCTACAAAATAATTAGAATTATCCTTCTTATCATCTATTTCCTTATCAGTATCACTTTTCTCAAGCGAACTCTCCTTCTCCAAATTGTCACTAATAATCTTACTTTTATTAAGAGAAACTTTTAGGTACGCTAGTCCAATTACTACAAAACACACCAAAAAAATTCCCAAAAATAATTTATATTTTCCAAACAATCTTTTCATCCAAATCTCCTCCTCTAAAAATTATTAATTTCTTTCTTCATCTCCATTTCCTCATCTCTACTTGTCCAATTACCCTTATTATTTTTACCATAATGCTACGCAACCCTTAATTTTTTTTATTAACAATTAAAATTATAGCTTTTTAGTAAAAAATAAAGATTTATTATTACCACTGTCAAAAAACTAACCTCTATTATTATTATTACCAAAAAAATTAAAAATTCCCCCCTCAAAGGCTAAATTTCTTCATTTTTCTGCTATTTTTTTAAAAACTTTACACTTTTTTGTGTAAAGTAAATTAAAATTCAAAAAAAAGCATTTTTTTATTTGCATTATTCATTTTGAAAAAAAGAACCTAAAATAGGCCTAAAAACTGTATAAAAAACAATGCAAATTTTCAAAAACTGTCATAAACACCATACATTATTTCAATTCAACTAAAATCATCCCCCTCTCCTCTTACAACAAAAAATTCAATATTTCTTATTATAATCGCTATCTCATTTTCCCATTAGTATATATAAATAATTAAAAAAACTAAGACTTTCCATTTCTAAAAAGTTCTTAGTTTTCCAATAACACCATTACTTTTTGCTTTTTTCTAACTTTTCAATAACATCTTTAGCAACTTCAATTGTCTTATCCTTAATATCATTTGCTATTCCCTCAAGAACAGGTGTACCCTTTTTCTTTGCTAAAGTAAGAAGTTCGTCGGCCTTCTTTTTAAGAAGTTCAGACTTATCTTTAGCAATCTTCAATACTTGTTCTTTATCCAAATTCTCCAACTCTTTTTTTATCTCATCAGCTTTTTTAAAGAATTCATCCTTAACTTCATTAGCATCAACATCTTTAACCTTACTAATAAATTCATCAATTTTATTCTTCAAATCTCTCCTAAGGTCACTTCCTTTCTTAGGAGCAAAAAGCATTCCAAGACCAACTCCAACAGCTGCTCCAGCTAAAACTTTACCAACATTTTTTTTACTCATAATAATCCTCTTCCTTTCCTTTTTTTCTTGTAAATATCTTTTTTATCATTAAAGTAATACCATTAATAATCTTATCACTAAGTAACGCTAACCTATCAGTAGTAGCATCAATCATTCCGAAAAAACCATTTAAGGTATTAACCTTCTTATCAATATTATCCACAACTTTTTCAACTTTATTCATTGTAATAATAAGTTTTATACCTAATATTATTAAAACAACTAGCAAAATAGAACCTAAAAGATAAAGCACAACTGACAAAAATGTAACAGCATCCATTATTGTTCATCTCCTTCTTTATACATTGAATCTATCAAATCAAATAAATCATCCGTAAGTTTAGTATCCTCATTAGATCCATTTTTATTCCTATAAACATCATTAATAGAACTATTGTCTTGTACATCTTTAATTTCTATTTTTTCTGGCTCACTATCATTATCAGTATGATTAACAATCCTAACACTTTCATCATAATTAGAAGTATCTATAACATCATTTGAACTATTGCCACTTTCATAGACAACACCAAAATCACTATAATTATCATAAGCATCCTCAAGAGTTGTATTATCGCCCGTAATAGCTGGAACAGGCTGTTCATCTTTTTGAATTGCCGTATTACTATCAACTGTCATATCATACAAAAGCTCTTCTTCATTAAGTTTTTCAAGCCTTTTTACTTCCTTAAAAAGTTCACAGTCTTCACAAAGATTATTTTTAATATCATCAGTTAAATTTCCAAAGGCCTTTCTACGTACGCTTTCAAAATCAATTTTTTTAGAATGTCTCTGCATTTCATAAGAACTCTCGCTCTTACTAAGAAGTTCATCTGTCTTATAATTCTTATCCAAAATACCATATACAGGAGATATTACCGGAGATGGAGCAAATATTTTCTTCTCTTCCTTTTTAATTTTTACATTTTCCTTTTTAGGATCAGCATACAAATCAGCAACTTTTTTAGGTTTCTCTTTCTCTTTAATTATTTGTTCCTTTTCCATAGCAAGCACATTTTGATTACTACTCATTTTTTCAAAATCAATATCAAAATTATAATTATGATTAACACTTCTACTTCTAGGAACCATTTCCCTATAATCATCATCATTATTTCTTGGCTTTATATTTTCATTAAGTTTAAGAGCTTCTGCCTCTTCCTTTTTTTCATTCTCAATACTCTCCATCATAACCTTAGGAAGTCTAAACTTAACCTCTTCTTCTTTCGTTTCTTCGGCGTTAATAAATTCTCTTTGCGGAAGACTTACTTCTTCCACCTTTTTTTCTTTTTTAGAAACCTTTGCTGGAGCCTTTTCAATTACTTGCTCTTCTTCCTCTTCTACTTCGACATCTTCAACGTCTATAAATAAATCCTTTAACTTACTCATAAGTCCCATTTTTAGCACCTCTTTCCATTACTACTCATCTGGTAATTTTTCATATACATCCTCATCTGATACATATTCTTCCAGATACTGAAAGAACTTACTTTCTGTATCCTTTGGTTTATCAATTTCATATAAAACATCCTTTGATCCACTCACATTAATAAGATTACTAATAGCTGCATCATTATACTCGATACTATTGAGTATAACTAAACTAACCGCTAAAGTATCATATAAATCTTCTTTATCAGAATAAAACTCTATTTTAGCATAATTATAAACAACAGTACCATAATATCTTCCATCTTCAAGTTTATTTACACCGATAAATCCATTATTATTAAGGCTTTTAAAATAATAATTATACTCTCCTTTTTGATCAAAATTAAGACTATTTTTATAATTATAACTAATAATATCTACATACATATATAAATAATTATTTTTATACTTAAGCTCACCATTAAATTCATAATCCATTAAATTAGTCACACCAAGAGGCAAGTAATACTTATAACTATTAGATACTCTGTTTGTCTTAATCTTACTAGTAACAATATCATTTACTGTTGTATCAATACTATCCGAAGAAAGTTTACTACACCCCGTAACAAGCAGAACTATTAATATTAATAATAATCCTTTTTTCATACAAGCCTCCTACTCTTTTTCATTATACCAAAAAAAAATATAAATTTAAAGACTTTTTAGTCAAAATTTATATTTTTTAACTCATTTAATACAAATTTGCCATCTTTTCTAATTAAAACATCATCAAAATAAATTTCTCCGCCCCCATATTCTTCCCTCTGAATAAGAACTAAATCCCAATGAATAGAAGAAATATTACCATTATCAGCATTTTCATAACATCTGCCGGGAGTAAAATGAATACTACCACAAATCTTTTCATCATATAAAATATCTCCCATTGGCTTTCTTATAAATGAATTAACGCCAAAAGAAAACTCTCCAACATATCTAGCTCCATCATCAGTATCAAAAATTTCATTAAGTTTATCATTGTCACCATCGCAAGAAGCCTTAACAATTTTACCATCCTTAAACTCTAATTTAATATTATTAAAGACACTATTTCGATAGGGACTAGGAGTATTATAACAGATAATTCCATTAACACTATCTCTAACAGGTGCCGTATAAACTTCACCATCAGGAATATTATACTCTCCAGCACAAATAATTGCAGGCATACCCTTAATAGAAAAATTAATATCTGTTCCATTTCCAACTATTCTAACCCTATCAGTCTTTTCCATAAGTTCTTTTAAAGGCTTTAGTAGTACATTCATCCTTTCATAGTCCGCTGTCATTGCTTTCATAGCAAATTCCCTAAATTCCTCCGTTGTTTGCCCCGCCTTATAACTATCAAGCTTTGACGGATAGTTAAGAAGAACCCACTTTCTTTTATTAATTCTAACATCATCAATATCCTTAGTTCTCTCACCAAGTTTATTAAGCATCTTAGGAACAACATTCTTATTTTCGTAATCATTATCATTATAAATAATTTGAATAACACTATCATAAGTATTAACCTCATACTCCTTATTAGAAGCCAGAAGTTCTATCATATCATCACTCAAATTTTCAAGTAACTTACTATTAATACTATTACTCGTATACTTAACCATAGGAATACCACCACGTTTTATAACGCCATCAATAAGCATCTTAACAAAATCTTCACACACCTCACTATGGTACGTAATCAAAACCTTTTCTCCATTTTCTACCTTTATAGAATAACTAACAATAATATCTGCAAGTTTCTGTAAATATAAACTCAAGATAATCACCAAACCTTTCAAATTTAATATAATATACCAGAAAGGAGATAGATATGAACCAATACGTATATAATACTAAAGCCTATCCTTATAACAAACCATACGGACAAGACGATAGATTTGCGGGAGGCTTTTTAGGACCCTTTGTCCTCGGTGGAATAACTGGAGGCTTACTAGCTCCGGCATTCTATCCAAGACCATATCAACCATACCCAGCTCCGCCTCCTCCGGCACCATACCCATATCAGCCATATCCTCCTGTGTACTACTAAATAAACGTTTTGGGGTTATAAAATATCGAAAACAAATACCATTTTTACCTAACAGTCTAACAAAGATAACAACATAGCCAATTAATTATAACCCAAAACTATATAACAAAATATAAAATAGAGCCAAGCACTACTCCAAGTAAAGTTCCACATAAAACTTGAGTAGGAGTATGACCTATTTTTTCTTTTAATATAAAATCCTTCTTTATACCATCCCTCTTAATAATTTCATTAAGAACTGTCGCTTGCTTCCCAGACTCATACCTAACCATCCGTGCATCATATAAAATAATAAGTGAAAAAGCCAAACACATTGCAAAGATAGGACTTTTCAATCCATATTTAAAGAAAATACAAGTTGTCAAACTACTAACAAAAGCACTATGACTACTCGGCATTCCTCCCGATAAATCAAGAAAAGTAATTATCCCTCCTCGTCTTTCTTTATCCAAAAGACACTTAATAAACTGCGACACCAACGTAACTAAAAAAGGAATAATCAAAAATTTATAATCACTCATATATATCACCAATTATCCTTTGTAAAAAATCTCTACTCTTTAAATAAATACCCGAATACCTATCATAGTAATCACTAATAAAGTAAACAATTTCCTGTACAACCTCACTAGAAAGATCCAAACTACTAATCCTGTCAATATCAATATAGTAAAGCATCCTAATAATCTTAAGAGTTCTCACATCCACAATTTTTTCATCGCCCCTATGTCCGGCACACAAAAATCCTCCCTTGTAACTAGACAAAGTAACCACATCCGTATTGCCACACTCCACACATCCATCTAAACTAGGGGCTATCCCTAAAGGTTCTAAGAACTTCAGACTAAGGACAAGAGCCATACCTATTGCATCAACTCCTTCATTAATCTTTACAAGAGCCTTTATAAGGATTTCAAATATACACTTGTCCTCCTCCTGCTCATAGACCCTACCAGCAAGTTCTAGCATATACAAACTACAAGCATTAGATATAAGATTTCTCCTAAGTTTAAGGAAAGCATTAATAACACTAACCTCAATTAATGTACATAATCCTTGTTCTCTATAATTAACACAAAACTCACCATAAGTAAGCGGAGCCGTTACCCCACCAAGACGGCTATTTTTTCTTTTGCAACCAAGAGCAAGAAAACCCATTATACCATTATCTTCTGTAAGAACATTAATAATAGCACTACTTTCCTTATAAGGAACTTCTCTCAAAACAATACCAACAAATTTTCTTACCACTAATTCTCCTCTAAAGATTTTTTGTAAGCAATGTAATATTCAATTTTTCCTGTCTCTTTAAATTTTTCCCACAATTCTTTCTTTGTCATAAATTTAATCACCTACTATATATTGATGACAGAAAATCAAAAATATACATTAAAAATCAAAATCTTTAAAAATAGTATCATTCAAAAATTTATCTTTTTCTCGCCATTTAGGTACTGTTTTTACATAAAGTTCCAAATAAACCTTTTTACCGAGCAATTTTTCAATATCTACTCTCGCCCTTTGACCAATTTCCTTAACCATACTACCACCCTTACCAATAATAATCTTTTTAAGACTATCCCTATCTACAATAATATCACACATAATATGAACAAGCCCATCCTCTTCTGTCATTTCCTCTACGGAAGTCGACACTGAATGAGGCACTTCTTCGTTAGTAAGCTCCAGTATTTTTTCTCTTACCATTTCTCCAATAATAAATCTATTAGATACATTAGTAATCATATCATCATCAAAATACTTAATATTATCTGTTAAATAATTTTTAAGGACTTCTATAAGCCTATCAACATTATCTCCCTTCATTGCTGATACTGGAACTATCTCATCAAAATCAAACAAATCCTTATACTCATTTATCTTTGTTAAAATAATATCCTTAGGAAGCCTATCTATCTTATTAATAACAAGGATAACTGGCTTATCACTTTTCTTTAAAATATCAAGAATATACTTATCTCCCTTACCAATTTCCTCCGTAATATCAACTAAAAATAATATAACATCTACATCATCAGTTGTAACATAAGCCTGTTTATTAAGCATCTTTCCCAGTTTATGATGGGGCTTATGAATACCTGGAGTATCTATGAAAACCATCTGACAATTACCATCTGTATAAATTCCCTGAATTGCATTTCTCGTTGTACCTGGAACATTCGAAGTAATCGCAATCTTCGTCCCTATTATATTGTTAAGAAGCGTACTCTTTCCCACATTCGGTCTTCCAATTAAACCAACAAATCCACTTCTCATTTTATCACCTACTTCCTTACCAAAAATCTCACCTGCAAACTAATTGTATCAGATAAATTCACCAAAGTCTACCCTTTTTTGACAATTTTTTAAGAAATTTTACCCTACTGGTTCTAAGAATAAAATGCAACATAAAAAATCAGAAAAATGCCGTAAAATCGGGCTATTCGCACTACCAATTTGTGCAGAAATTAAAAAACTGCAACTAAAAATTTGCAATTTTTCAAAATTTGTAAGGTCCATTTTGACCCTTATTTCAAATTATCGCTATCAAAAGGAACCGTACAAAGTTCATTCACTTTATAAACTTCTTCGTGACCAGCCATATCCATAAGCACTACTTCCATATCCCTATCAAAAAATTCCGTAAATACTTGTCTACACAAAAAGCAAGGGGGACCAAGCTTATCACTACTATTAATAATATAAATTTTTTTAAAATCTCCTTTTTTATATCCACTACTAATAGCACTAACTATACTACTTCTTTCTGCACAAATTGAAGCACCATAACTAGCATTTTCAACATTAACACCTTTAAAAGTTTTTCCATCTTTACATTCAAGTATAGCCCCTACTCTAAAATTAGAATAAGGAGCATAAGCATTATCAAGTAATTTAATTAATTCTTTTCTCATTTTCATCACCCTAGTTTAATTTTACCAAAATAGAACCAAAAAGTCTATAATTTTTATATCTCTAAATAACAAATTTTAATTATCGATGTAATTGCACATATTTTTATAAAATTTTCCCCTTTAATAATTCACCATCTAAATACTAAATTATCAAAACAATAACTTCCCATATCATTCTTTACTTTTCTCTCTTTTCTTTTGTAATCTATATTATTACTAATTACCCATTGCAAGCTCCTATCGCTTATCTTTCTACCCATTAATTCTTGGCCATAATCTTTTTTTATATACATATTATATATATTTTTGTATATACATTTTTTACATATACAGAAAAAAAGAACCTTTTGGTTCTCTTTTATATTATTATTCAATGATTTCAGATACTACACCAGCACCAACTGTACGTCCGCCTTCACGAATTGAGAATTGAGTTCCCTTTTCAACAGCGATTGGAGCAATTAGTTCAACTGTCATAGCTACATCATCACCAGGCATAACCATTTCAACATTATCAGGTAATGTGATTACACCAGTAACATCAGTAGTTCTGAAGTAGAATTGTGGTCTATAGTTTGTAAAGAATGGAGTATGTCTTCCACCTTCTTCTTTAGATAGAACATATACTTGTGCAGTAAATTTCTTATGAGGGTGAACACTTCCTGGTTTAGCAAGCACTTGTCCTCTTTCAACTTCTTCACGAGAGATACCACGAAGTAGAACACCAGCGTTATCTCCAGCTTCAGCATAATCAAGTTGTTTTCTGAACATTTCAATACCAGTAACAACTGTTTTCTTAGTGTCTTTAAGACCAACGATTTCAACTTCATCGTTTAATTTTAATTGTCCTCTTTCAACACGACCAGTAACAACTGTTCCACGTCCTGTGATAGTGAACACGTCTTCAATTGACATTAAGAATGGTTTGTCTGTATCTCTTTCTGGAGTTGGGATCCATTCATCAACAGCATTCATTAAGTCTTCGATAGCCTTAACTGCTTCTGGATCTCCTTCAAGAGCTTTAAGAGCAGAACCTCTAATAATTGGAGTGTTATCTCCGTCATAACCATATTCAGTTAATAATTCTCTGATTTCCATTTCTACTAAATCAAGAAGCTCAGGATCATCAACTTGGTCACATTTGTTCATAAATACAACCATTCTAGGTACTCCAACTTGTCTTGATAGTAGGATGTGTTCTCTTGTTTGAGCCATTGGACCATCACTAGCAGCAATAACTAGGATAGCTCCGTCCATTTGAGCTGCACCAGTAATCATATTTTTTACATAGTCAGCGTGTCCTGGACAGTCAACGTGAGCATAGTGACGTTTGTCAGTTTGATACTCAACGTGTGAAGTATTAATAGTAATACCTCTTTCTCTTTCTTCTGGAGCTTTATCGATATTTGCATAATCAACGAATTCAGCTCCGCCTTTAGATGCTAAAACTTTTGTAATAGCAGCTGTTAAAGTCGTTTTACCGTGGTCAACGTGGCCAATAGTACCAATGTTAACGTGTGGTTTAGAACGATCAAATTTTTCTTTTGCCATTTTCTTTTCCTCTCTTTCTTTAACAATATACATTATATATTGTATCAAATATTTAAAATATTGCAAGCCTTTTTTAAGTAATTTTTAAAATATCTCAATTCTAAACGTAAATACTCATTCTTTTCAAATACATATTTTTAAAATTAAAGAATTAGCATATTTCTTTACTCGAAAAATAACCAAAATTTCAAAATAATTAACATCATTTACTTAAGCTTTATAGCTATCCCCCTTATGGGGAATGGGAAGTTATAACAACCTGCACAGAAGACTTTAACATTTTCCACATTTCTATCTCCTATCTTAACAATACATATTACATATATTATTAAATATACAGTGCAAATTCCCTTCCCAATTGTCTTAACTAAACAATACATATTTATATTATATATATTATATATTTATACTATATGTTTATATTACATATTTATATCACATCATTTGGACATAATTGTACATATAGATATATCCTACTTATTAATTATCTTATACTAGTTATTTCCACCATTTTTCTTAATAATCTCTTCCGCAATATTCTTAGGCACTTCCTCATAATGGTCAAGTGTCATAGTAAACGTACCTCTACCTTGAGTATTAGAACGTAAACTAGTAGCATAACCAAACATTTCAGAAAGTGGAACCATTGCCGTAAACGCAATAGCGTTACCCCTTGATTCTTGACCAAGCGGTCTACCTCTTCTTGAAGTAATATCTCCCATAACAGCACCAGTATAGTCATCAGGACTAACAACTACAACCTTCATTATAGGTTCAAGAAGAACAGGATTACACTTATTCTTAGCCTCTTTAAGAGCTAAGCTAGCTGCAATCTTAAATGCCATTTCTGATGAGTCCACATCGTGATATGAACCATCATATAAAGTAGCCTTAACATCTACCATAGGATATCCAGCTAAAACACCAGTTTGTAGTGCCTCTTGAAGTCCCTTATCAACAACAGAAATATATTCTCTAGGAACAACACCACCAACGATATTATCAACAAACTCATATCCCTTTTCAGGATTAGGTTCAAATTTAATCCAAACGTGACCATATTGACCTCTACCACCTGACTGTTTAATATGCTTACCTTCACATTCAGCTGCCTTTTTAATAGTCTCACGATAAGCAACTTGTGGAGCACCAACTGTGGCCTCAACACCAAATTCCCTTCTCATTCTATCAATAAGAACATCTAAGTGAAGTTCTCCCATACCACTAATAACTGTTTGACCAGTCTCGTGATCAGTCTTCATTCTAAATGTAGGGTCTTCCTCAGCAAGTTTTTGAAGAGCAAGTCCCATTTTATCTTGGTCAGCTTTACTCTTAGGTTCAACAGCTTGAGAAATAACCGGTTCTGGGAATTCCATACCCTTAAGAACAACAATTTTCTTCTCATCACATAAAGTATCAGCTGTTGTCGTATTCTTAAGACCAACCGCAGCAGCTATATCACCAGCATAAACCTCGCTAATCTCTTCTCTGTGGTTAGCGTGCATTTGTAATATTCTACCAACTCTCTCTTTTTGACTCTTAGTAGAGTTCATAACATAACTACCACTCTTTAAAACTCCAGAATAAACTCTGAAAAATGTAAGTTTACCAACAAATGGGTCTGTCATAACCTTAAATGCAAGAGCACAGAAAGGTTCACTGTCAGAAGGATGTCTAAGAACCTCGTTACCCCTCTCGTCAGTACATTCAATAGAAGCAATATCCGTAGGAGCTGGTAAATAATCAATTACCGCATCAAGAAGTAACTTAATACCCTTGTTACCTAAAGCTGTTCCACACATAAATGGGAAGAAATCAGCTTGAAGTACACCAGTTCTAATAGCCTTCTTAAGAGCTTCCACTGTAATTTCTGCTCCATCTAAATAATTCATCATTAATTCTTCATCATAGTCAGCAGCCGTTTCAATAAGGATATTTCTATATTCCTCAGCCTTATCTTTAAGGTCAGCCGGAATTTCAATCTCCTTAGCATTTTCATCCTGTCCGCCATCATATTCATAAGCCTTCATAGTAACCAAATCAATTACTCCTCTGAACTCATTTTCTGCTCCGATAGGAAGCTCGATAGCAGCAGTCTTAGCACCAAGTCTATCCTTAACACTCTGTAAACTACTGTAGAAATCTGCACCCATCTTATCCATTTTATTAGAAAAGATAATTCTAGGTACCTTATATTCATTAGCCTGTCTCCATACTGTTTCACTTTGAGGCTCAACCCCAGCTTGTGAATCCAATAATAAAACAGCCCCATCTAATACCCTAAGACTTCTTTGCACTTCAATAGTGA
>SAMEA104315424__coassemble_697_pt1 | contig 21052 bp, 23 predicted proteins | sample SAMEA104315424__metabat2_high_PE_039 | metagenome-assembled genome bin SAMEA104315424 (sample SAMEA104315424) | gut metagenome | biome: Monkey gut; feature: monkey-associated habitat; material: faeces | place: China | collected 2013
TATATTAATAATATAAAAATAATAGAGAGGTGAGAGTAGTGGAGTTTAAAAAATTAATGACAATTTTCTTTGTAACAGTTACCATTATTTTTGCTCTTATACTAATGCTTAGTTATGGATACTATGTAGCATCATCTAAAGAAGCAACAAAATTCAATGTAAATACCTCTGATTCTGTAGCCGTAGTATATTCACAAGGGCAGAACATAAGCACATCGATAGGACAGCCAATACTTACAAGTGAAATATCCACCAAATCATCAAAAAGCATATTTACTGTAACTGCTCCAACAACCTTAAGCGGTCATAAATTAGCACTTCAAATAAATCTAACTAATATTAGTATAGACGATGCCTTAAAAGATTCTCATTTTAAATGGCAATTATTATTAAATGGAAGTGAAGTAAGAAGTGGAAGTTTTGCAAATCTAACAGGAAACACATTAGAGTTATATCCACTAACAACACAGAGCATAAGCACTTATCCTGCTACATACAATTATGAGTTAAGAATATATTTAGAAGAAATATGTACAGATTTATCAGATATTACCACGTGCTCGGATTATTCTGCTTGGCAAACAGCATACAATAATAAAACAGAAACATATGAGTACAACGACCCCAAAAGTACAAAATACGGTCAAAGTAGAATGATGGGAAAAAAGATAAATGGTAAAATAGAGGTAATAAGTGTAATAAAATAATAAACATATAGTTATATATGTTTATTTTTTTTAAAATTTATGATATTATTAAAATGGTGATTATATGAAAAATAGTACTTCACTAATTGCAGATATTCAAAATTTAGAAGAAGCAAAGGAAATAACAACTAAAGAAGAAATAAAATATATAAACATAGATATAGAAAAAGCAACAATTGAACTATTAACATACTTTGAGGAAAATGGTAGCAAATTTTTGTATACAGATAAAACGCACGATAAAACCGGATACATATATTCAACTTTTGAAGATTACAAAAAAGCTACAACGATACTGAAGGAAATAATAAAAAATATTAATGTAGACCAACCCCCATTAGAAAAAGCACGTTATCTTTATATAGCCCTTGGTGAAAGAATAAAATACAACATTAATAATAATCCTGAGAAAAATGATGAAGTGTCCTTAAATAATCAGTGGAAAATAATTAATCCATTCAGTGCACTAAGTATTTCAAATGTAAATGAAAAAAGTGCTAATAAATTATTTACACTGTTATGCACATTAGTTGGCCTTCCGGTAACACTTGTTGAAAATGACGAAGAATATGTAGAATTAATTCTAGAAGATAAATTAAAAATAAATCTATTTAAAGATTTACCAAACATTTATGCAAAATTTAAAACAAAATATTTTGGTAGACATAACAATATACCAGAAATAGATAAAAAAATAAACTACATAAAAGTAACGTACAATGACGAAATATTAGAACAAAGATTAAAAGAAGAAACACCATCCCTATTACTAATTCTTCAAGTACTTCCGACAGTAGTAAATCTCCATACGCTCCCTCCTGTTTATCAAAAAGATATATTAATTGAAATAATATCCAAATATTTACCAAATGAAAAAATAAACGTAACTATTTACTATTACAAAAGAGCAGAAAAATTCCCATTCATTATAATAGAAGAAGAAAAAAAATATTACAGTTATAACTATCAAAGTAACACATTTACATCCTATGATGAAAACAGTCTAAAAACTGCCCTCAAAAAAGGAATAATTGGAACATACAAAAATGAAGAATTAGCAGATATTGACGAAAGGAAAAAAAATAAATGAGCCAATCAAAAATAAAGCAAATCATATGGACGCTAATATTTGCCATTATCATATATTATATTACGCTTCCAGCCTTTAATTTACATAGCCTTAACTTTTACATTTACCTAATATCAATTTATATATTTTATAAACTAATAAGCATATATGACTTATTAAATATAAAACAAAAAATATTTACATCAAAAAAAACACAATTCAAAATTTCTAAAGCCACTATTGTAATACCAGTCATATTTATTCTAATTCTAATAATAAATACAATAAATTCTCCATTCTTAAATTCAAAAAGTTATGCCAAAAGAATTACCGTAAACGATAAAGAAAAATTTTCCGAAAATATAAAAGAAGTAGATTTCAATTTAGTTCCACTTTTAGATAAAGACTCGAGCCAAAAATTAGGAGATCGAGTGATGGGTGGCTTACCAGACCTCGTCAGTCAATTCAACGTGTCAAATCTATATACTCAAATAAATTACAACAATGAAATAATAAGGGTAACTCCACTAGAATACGCTTCAATTGTAAAATATTTCACTAACCATAAAGAAGGAGTAAAAGGATACATAACAGTAAACTCCGTAACAGGAGAGGCCAAACTAGTAAAGTTAGAAAAAGGAATGAAATATATGCCAAGTGCCCTCTTTAACGAAAACATATATCGAAAATTAAGATTTAAATATCCAACGCTAATTTTTGATAAAATAAATTTCGAATTAGATAATGAAGGCAATCCATATTGGGTAGCACCAATAATATCCTATAAAGGAGTAGAAATGCGAAAAGACATAGCAGGTGTAGTTTTATTAAACCCAATTACAGGACAAAGCAAAAAATACAATAAAGAAAACATTCCCAAATGGGTCGACCACGTTTATTCATCCGACCTAATTCTAGAACAAATAAATGATTGGGGCAAGTATCAAAAAGGATTTATAAATTCAATTGTAGGTCAAAAAAAAGTAGTTATGGCCACAAAAGGATATAACTATGTAACTATGAATGATGATGTATATCTATATACAGGAATAACATCAGTATCATCAGACGAGTCCAATTTAGGATTTATCCTCTGCAATATGCGGACCAAAGAAACAAATTATTATCAGGTAGTAGGAGCTGAAGAATATAGTGCTATGGCCTCAGCAGAAGGGGCCGTTCAGCAAATGAAATATACATCAACATTCCCTCTTCTCATCAATCTACAAAATAAACCAACATACCTAATGAGTTTAAAAGATAAAGCAGGACTAGTAAAAATGTACGCATTTGTTGATGCCACAGATTACCAAAAAGTAGTCGTTACAGATTCATCTCTAGGAATAAATGTCGCCGCTGAAAATTATCTAAAAAAAATTACTAGTACTTATGAGACAGGAACTAAAAAAGAAACTCAAATAACTATAGCTTGGATTGATAAAGCATACATCTCGGGGGAAACATATTATTTCATAGAAGATATTGCAGGTCAAAAATACAAAATCAATATAAAAACAAATGAAAATAAAGTACCATTCCTAAAACAAGGCGATACAGTGAATATAAAATATACCACCCAATCAGACATAATAAGTATCACAAATATAGACTAAAATAACTTAGTCTTTTTCCTTCCTTCATACACATATAATTATTTAGGTGAGATAATGAGAGAAATAAACAAAATAAAGACATTACTTTTAGCACTGGTTATAGTCACAACCATCACCATTTCCAAAACTTACGCAGTCATAAACGATTACACCTTGTTAGGCAAAACAATATATTTAGATGCTGGCCACGGAGGTCCAGATTCAGGCGCTATTGCGGGTGGGATATACGAAAAAAATATAAACTTAGAAATTGTCCAAAAACTAGAAAAAGAATTAATAAAAAAAGGAGCAACAGTATATTTGACTAGAAATGAAGATACAGACTTATCAACTCAAAACCACAATAGAAAAAGATCAGACCTAACAAACCGTGCCAAAAAAATAAACAAAACAAATCCAGATTTATACCTATCAATCCATTTAAATTCCACCATATCCAGTAAATGGCGTGGAATGCAAATATTTTATACCAATAAAAATAAACAAAACAAGATCTTAGCCCAAACAATTTATAATGAGATGGAAAAAAACCTTAGCAACGTAAGAGAAATAAAACAAGAAAACAATTACTATATGTATAAACAAATAACAGTCCCAGGAGTATTGGTAGAAGTAGGCTTTCTGTCTAATCCAAGTGATAACTATATATTAAGAGATGAAAAATATCAAGAAAAAATATCAAGACTATTAGCTTCGTCATTAGAAATATACTTTACAAAAAAATAAAAAACAAGTATAATAATTGGAAGAAAGAGGTGATATCGTGAATGGAAGTAAATTAGGCAAATTAAGAGAAAGATTAAAAAAAATAAATCAAAGAAATAAAACCTCGTCCAAAGTAATGACCCAGTCTTCGTCTACAAAGAAAAAAGTAGAATACGAAAGATTTGGCGTTCCAATACACAAAACCATAAATCAAGTAAAAGAGTACCAAAAATTAGAAGAATTAGAAAATAGCAAAAAAGAAGAACTAGAAAAACAATTAAAAATAACTCCTTCTTCTAAGAAATATATAGTTTCCCATAAAAAAGGCATTCCCGAACAAAAAATGTCTCCATCTAGTAGCAAAAATTCAAAAATAGCAAATTCACAAAAAATAGAAAATCACAATGAAAAATCCCCTGAAAAAAATAAATTACAAGAATTAAAAATTCCCCCAGTTCCATCTTTACTATCTAGCCCCACCAAAGAAAACAATAAAAAAGAGCAAAAAAAAGTAGAAGAGCAAATAACCAAAGAAAAACAATTAAATGATCAAAAAGACCTAATTCTAAAAAAAATAAAAAATAAATTAAAAAAAGAATTAAACGAATTAGAAGTAATTGAAAGCGAATTATATCTAATAAATAAAGGCCAAATAGATTATCAAACCAAAGAAAAAATAGAAGAAGAACGAAAAAAATTAATGGAACTAATAGAAAAAATAAAAAAACTAAAAGAACAATTTCAAATATTTAAAGAAAATAGCTATCTCGAGGATATAATATGGTTAAATGACGAATGCCTAATGGATGATATAATAAAATATAAAGAATTAGCAACATTAGAAGACAAAGAAAATATAAAAAAACATTACCAGTTATTTGAAGAATATAAAAGTCTGTATATAAAATTGGAGGAAACTGAGAAAACCAATCAAAAATTAGACGAACAAAATAAGCAAAAAATGGAATTAAAAAAAGAACAAGATAAATCATACGATGCTTATGTAGAAAACACAAAAGAATTTCAAAAAATAGGTTTGAAAATGGATAAATTTCTCATAAAACAAGAAAACAATATGAACAAATTAGCATCTCAAATAGAAAAAATAACATCAAGAGAAGTAATAGAAAAACAAATAAAAAATTTAGATAAATTACTATATTACGATGCCAAGTACTTTTTTGCCCTATTACTAACTCCCCTCAAAGGAGTATTTCCGTCAATAGCGATGAATGCCGTTGCTACCAAAAAAATGGTTGATAACATAAGAAAAACAGTACACATCGAAGAAATAAAAAAAACAATATACGAAGCCCCAGATTACCTAGCAGAGCTAGATTATACCCTTTACTCACTAGCCGACATCGGAATGATGCTCGATAGCAATATAGACCGTCTCAAAAGCCTAGAATCAGAAATAAAAACAAAATTTCAAAATTACGATCCCGAAAAAACAGAACAAATACTAAAAAATATAACAAAAATGAGAAAAATACTTGACAACAATAGATATAAATTAGAAAAAGTAAAAACATCAGTGTACGGAAATATTAAGAAAAATGAAAAAGTAAAAAAAAGAGTAAAAGAATTAAATAAATAACCCCCCTCTTGTAAAAAAAAATAAAGTATGTTATCATAAACATATAAAATAAGGAGAGGTATTATGAAGAAAATATATTTAAAATACTATTACGATGAAAAAAATATAGTAGAATGCGATTACGGAATAGCGTGGGAGATGCTATATTTAGGACCAATTTACCCCCTAAAAAAACAAAATATAAAATTAGGAATATTAATACTCCTTTTACAATTAGCAATAATAGCCCTATTCATAGCATCATTTAAATTAAAACTAGGAATACTAATAAGTGCCATAATGATGATCCTTATAAATTTTCTCTTTGCATTAAATTACAATATGATAGTAATAGAACACTTGCTCAAAGTAGGATATGTACCATACGATTACAATGCCTCAAATGAATTAATAAAAAAAGGAATATACTTTAAACTCCAGTAATATTCCCTCATAATGTAACCCTGAACACATTAGTGTCCCTAATAACATATCCATTTTTAAAATATAAACGATGGGCTGCTTTCTTAGAATTACTAGAAGTAAGTTCAATATAAGAACAACCCATTTCTTTAGCAATTTTATGAACTTCCTTAATCATTCTATCCCCGATGCCCATACCCCGATACTGAACGTCAGTACAAACACTATTAATAAAACCATATTTAATTCCCTTAAAAACATCAACAATAATATCAAGCTGTACTAAACCAACCACTCTGTCACTATCCTTAGCAATAACAAATATACCATTACTATCGCTAATATGAAAAGGCTGAACCTGTTTCTTATCAAACACCCTTTCATACAAATTAAGAACCATATTATGTTCCCTTTCTTCCATTCTCTTAATAATAATATCCATATTAATACCTCCCATTAGAGTATATCACAAATAAAATAAATAATCTAAAAAATATGTGAAAAAGTACAAAAAAAGTATCATTTTACGCTCAAATGTGATATACTAAAATAAACTATGAGATAGGTGGTATTGTGAAAGAAATGAAAGTAAAAAGTTTTAAAAACTTAGACGAACAAATAGAAATCCTCAAAGAAAAAGGCCTGATAATAGAAGATGTAAACGAAACCAAAGAAATACTACTAAGAGAAAATTACTTCTTTATAAGCGGGTATAGACACGTTCTAATGAATTCTTATAGTGACAAAACATTTGTCCCCGCATCCACATTTAGAGAACTATATTCCATATTCCTGTTCGATAGATATTTTCGAAACATAATGTTTAAAAATCTATTAATAATAGAAAATCAATTAAAAAGCGTCATTTCATATCAATTATCAAAAAACTACGGATATATGGAAAAAGACTACTTAAATCACAAAAGCTTTACAAATGATCCAGCCAAAAAAAGAAGAGTAAAGGACGTCATAGAAAAAATAAAAAGACAGGTGAGAATAAACGCTTCTCGACATAATGCAACCATCCATTACCTAAATAAATACGGTTATATACCAATGTGGGTCTTAGTAAAAGTACTATCTTTCGGTTTAGTATGTGAACTATTTTCCATATTAAAGAAAGAAGATCAAGTAGCCGTTGCTGATACATTTGGCGTGTCTGTCGAATATATGAATGAATTTCTTCCCATACTATCCAATTATAGAAATTTATGTGCTCACGAAGATATAGTATTTGACCATAAAACAGAAAAATATATTGAAGATAACGAGTATCATAGAAAATTAGGAATAAATAAAATGGATGGAGAGTATATATATGGCAAAAATGATATATTTGCTGTCATAATAATGCTAAAATACCTATTAAGAAAGAGCGAATTCCGTGTAATGCTAAAAGAAATAGAATACGAAATAGAAAAATTAGATGGAAGAGTAGATTCCATTCCTATCGCAAGAGTTCTAGATAGAATGGGCTTTCCAGAAAATTATATGGAATTAGTAGAAATGTAAGGAGTGATAAAAATGAATAAACAAAAAAACAATACCACAATAATTTTGATATCCGCCATACTACTATCATTTATATGTGGTACCCTAGGGGCATATATGGTTGTAGCATCGACAAGTACTGAGAAAATAGTCAAAAACGTAACAACATCGGAATTAGTTGAAACATCAATATCCTCTTCGGTAGATAAAATTTACGATGCAACAGTAGTAGTAGTAGCATCAAGTGGAGAAACAGAAGTATCAACCGGAACCGGCTTTGCCTATAAGAAGGATGATAACTATACATACATAATGACAAATAATCACGTTGTATCAAATGACAATTACAAAATAGATAAAGTATCAATCATACTAAGTAGCGGAGATACCATTGAAGCCGAGTTACTTGGTGGAGAAACCTATGCCGATATAGCTGTCCTTAAAGTAAAAAATAATGACAAATTAAAAATAGCCGAAATAGGTGATAGTACCAAAGTAAAATTAGGAGATACCATATTTACAGTAGGTTCCCCAATGGGAAAAACATATAGTGGTACCGTAACAAAAGGAATACTATCAGGAAAAGATAGACTAGTTGAAGTAAGCTTTTCTGGAAGTTCAGCCGATTACTATATGAAAGTAATGCAAATAGATGCAGCCATTAACCCAGGTAATAGTGGTGGACCACTTTGCAATGTAAGCGGAGAGGTAATAGGAATAAATTCATTAAAACTAGTTCAAGATGAAATAGAAGGAATGGGCTTTGCAATTCCAATCGAAGACGCCCTAAAATACGCCGAAACAATAGAGAGCGGTAAGCAAATAGTAAGACCATATATAGGTGTAAGTATGTTGGATGTATCAAGTAGTTATTACCTATGGCAAAACGGAATTCAAATACCAGACGGCGTAACCAAAGGCGTGGTCGTTCTTGAAGTAGTATCATCTTCTCCAGCAGCAAATGCCGGATTACAAAAAGGAGATATCATAACCAAAATAAACGATAAAGAAATATCAGGTGTGGCTGATTTCCGTTATGAATTATATCAGCATGAACCAAAAGAAGAAATAACCATAACCTATTTAAGAGGTGGCAAAGAAAACACAGCCAAAGTAAAATTAACCGAAAATAAACAAGATTAAAGGTGAAAACCTTTTTTCTTTTATACACTTGTTAAAAAGAAAAAAATATGATATCATATACAAAAACAAGGAAGTGAAACAATGAACATAATATATGAAGGTGATAGCCAAAGATTAGATAAATACCTAATTGACGAATTAAATAAAACAAGAACAAAAATTCAAAAAATGATAGAGAATAATGAAATAACGATAAATGATAAAAAAACAAAATCAAGTTACAATTTAAAATCAGGCGATAAAATAACAATAAATACAAAAGAAGAAGAAAAAATCGAAATAAATCCTGAACAAATACCCCTTGACATAGTGTATGAAGACGAAGATTTACTTGTCGTAAATAAACCAAGTGGAATGGTTGTTCACCCAGGAGCAGGCAACAACTCAGGAACAATGGTAAATGCACTAATGTATCATTGCAACCAATTATCACAGGTAAACGGAATTATTAGACCTGGAATAGTCCATCGTATAGATGCAGATACATCAGGACTATTAGTAGTAGCAAAAAATGACGAAACCCATAACGATTTAGCCGAACAAATAAAAAATAAAACTGTAACTAGAAAATATCTAGCCCTCGCCGATGGTATAATAAATGAAGACACAGCCACAATTGATGCTCCTATCGGGCGAGACAAAAGGGCTCGAAAAAAAATGTGTGTAACATCAGAAAATTCAAAAGCAGCTATAACTCACATAAAAGTACTAGAGAGATATCAAGATAGTACATTAATAGAATGCGTTTTAGAAACAGGCCGTACACATCAAATAAGAGTACATTTAAATTACATTAATCATCCTATCATAAATGACCCCGTTTACGGAAAAAATAAACAAGTCGATAAAACATTCGGCCAAATGCTTCACGCCGAAACACTAGGCTTTATTCATCCCAAAACAAAAAAATACCTAGAATTCACAGTAAAACCCCCTCAGAAATTTATGGAAATACTAAATATATACAAAAATAAGTAGATTAATTTCCAGTTTTCTAGTATAATAATAAATGTTAGGACGTGATTGAAAATGAATGAAGATATAAATAATACAGATAAATTTATATCTCTTGCCGATATAGAAGTAAAAGAAAAAGACCTATTCATCCTATCTTTAGCAAATTATTTTATAACCGAAAAAAAATATAATCCCGTAGTAGTCCACGGAATAGATGATGAAATATGGCTTGAAAATATGCAAGATGAATACAAAATAATAAGAATAGTATCCCGCTATATACACAATGATGAACAACTAGATTTTGATATATTCAAAACAAATAAAATAATAAGTAAATTAAAACTCAAAACATTTAGCATAACAATGAAATCAATAAGCATATATGCTGATTTAGGAGAAAATGCCAATATAAAATCCGATAAAAACAATATAAGAATAAATGCCGCAACCAACAAAGATTTAGCAAACACTAAATTATCAGAAATGTGCCCCGATATAGTAGAAAAAACAATTTGCAAAGAAGGAGGAATAGAATTATTTATGAAATTAACAAATAATATTAATAGGACAAACAGTGATAGAAATATTAAAGCCCAAAAACTATTTGCAACCAAAAAACCCGTTGTAACCTATATTTTTATTGCAATATGTATAATAATGTTTATCTTAACTAGAGGAAGTACCGATATAAATACCCTCTTAAAATACGGTGCAAATAATGCCTACCTAACCAAAAGCGGTGAATACTATAGACTACTAAGCAGTATGTTTATTCATATAGGACTATTACACCTATTATTCAATATGTATGCCCTATATATAATAGGTCCGCAGGTAGAATCATTCTATGGAAAATTCAAATATTTCCTAATATACATCTTAAGTGGAGTGAGCGGTAGCATACTATCCATAACCTTTTCTTCCAATACCGTATCCGCCGGAGCAAGTGGAGCCATTTTCGGATTAATGGGAGCCCTATTATATTTTGGCTTCTTTTATCGAAACTATCTAGGAAGTGTTATAAAAAGTCAGATAGTACCAATAATAATCCTTAACCTAGTTATAGGATTTAGCACTTCTGGAATTGATAATGCCGCTCATATAGGTGGATTAATAGGCGGTATACTTACATCACTCGCCCTAGGGGTTACTGATAAAACAAGAAAATCCGATAAAATAAACGGATTGATCGTTCTTGCCCTATATTTCGCCTTTATAATATATATATGTTTTGTAGGAGCTCCAATATGATAGACTTACATACCCATTCAATATATTCAGATGGTACAATGACTCCCATCGAAATCCTAAAAGAGGCCGAAAAGAAAAAAGTAAACATTCTTTCAATTACCGACCACGATTCTGTAGGAGCATATAAAAACTTAGAAAAAGAAAACATATCCAAATACTATTCAGGACATCTAATAGTAGGAGCCGAATTAAACTGCATTTATAAAAAGGCACGAATAGAATTAATATGCTATAATTTCGATTATAAAAAAGTAGATAAATTCCTAAGTAACTATTATTCAAAAGATAAAGTAAGAAAAAGAAAAGAAGAAGAACTCTCTAAATTAATAAAATTATGCCAAAAAAACAACATAAAACTATCCCAAAACATTCCTATAAATGACAATATGGTCCTTGATAACCTCTATGACGATATTATCAAATATGAAGAGAATAAAGCCCATTTTTCGGGCGGGAAATTTCCCTCTAAGACGCAGTTTTTCAGAATATGCATAGGAGATGATACGTTTTTTCTCTATAACGAGAACAAATCCTTGCCCCTTGCCAAAGACATATCAAACCTAATAAGAGAAAGTGGTGGACTAGTATTTCTTGCCCATCCCTATGTCTATGATTTAAAAGATTATATAGAATTTATAAATGAACTATATGACAGTAAAATAATTGACGGATTAGAATGCTACCACTCCAATTTTACTAAAGAGCAAATCGAAACCTTGATAAATTATTGTCAAAAAAATAATCTCCTAATGTCGGGCGGAACAGATTTTCACGGCTCCAAATATCCAAATATTGCCATTGCTACAGGATATAATAATACACTATGCGTTCCCGATGAAATAACAAAAAAATGGCTTAAATTCTAAAAAATATGATATAATTAAGTAGAAAGGAAGGAAACCAATATGATAATAATACTAATTGTTATTGCTGTTATATTACTTGGATCAATCAAACAAATCAATCAGTATGAAAGAGGAGTACTATTTACAATAGGAAAATATACAAAAATTCTCTCTCCAGGATGGAGAATAGTCTTACCCATAATTCATTCTTACAAAAAAGTAGACATTAGAACAAAAGCGGTCGATGTACCGGAACAAGACGCAATTACTAAAGATAATGTATCAGTAAGAATAAACGCTGTAATATACTACAAAATATTTGACGCATCCAAAGCCATATTAGAGGTAGAAAACTTCTATTATGCCGTAAGTCAGCTTGCCCAAACGACAATGAGAAATTTAGTAGGTTCTGTTTCACTTGATGAACTATTATCAGAAAGAGAAAAAATAAGTACAGAAATATGCAAAATCATTGATGAAGCAACTGACCCTTGGGGAATAAAAGTAGAAAATGTAGAATTAAAAGACATAAGTTTGCCAGAAGAAATGAAACGAGTAATTGCCAAAATAGCTGAGGCTCAAAGAGAAAGGGAAGCCGTTATTACCAAATCAACCGGTGAAGTTGAAGCCTCTAAAAACCTAGCTGAAGCTGCTGAAATAATGTCTAAAACACCAGGAGCATTACATTTAAGAACCCTTGCAACAATCAATGATGTATCATCAGACCAATCCAACACCATAATTTTTGCCTTACCACTTGAAGTATTGCGTGCAATGGAAGCAAGAGAAAAAAAATAAAATATCAAAATAGCAATTTGTGAACTATTAGGTTAGATGAAACTCTAACCCTTTATCTATTTCTTTATATAAAAAAGTACTAGATAATAATTGAGTTATAGTAGCCATAAAAGGTTACTACTCACTTAATAGGCTTTTAATAGTAACAAGTAGTTTCGCAAAATAATAAAAAGGTTACTACTCAAAGTAATGGAAACTATTTTTTTAAGTGTCCATTACACTGAGAATTAAGAAAAATAATAAAAAAATTCCAAAACTATTGACAAAACTCCAAAATTTTAGTAAAATCATAATCGGTACATTTTATACCTAGTACTTTTGTATTGGGAACACAGAAGTATGATGGTAACTATAAAAATAATGAAAGAGGAGAAAAAAGCAATGAAAAGTTTTATGCAAAGTAAAGAAACAGTTACTCGTTCTTGGTATGTAATTGATGCCAAAGATATTCCATTAGGTAGAGTAGCAAGTAAAGCTGCGGTAATGCTTAGAGGTAAACATAAACCAACATACACACCTCATATTGATTGCGGAGATTACATAATTATAATTAACGCTAAAGAAGCATTACTTACAGGAAATAAATTAGACAACAAGATGTATTATAATCATAGTAGATATGTTGGTGGATTAAGAGAAAGAACTGCAAGAGAAATGAAAGAAAACTATCCAGTTGAAATGATGGAAAGAGCAGTTAAAGGAATGCTTCCCAAAAATAGATTAGGAAGACAAATGTATAAAAAATTATTCGTATACGAAGGTAGCGAACATCCACATACAGCTCAAAAACCAACAAAAATAGAAATGGGAGGTAAATAATAATGGCAAATGAAGAAAGAAGATTTTGCGGTACTGGTAGAAGAAAATCATCAGTAGCACGTGTAATATTAACTCCTGGAACTGGTAAAATAACAGTAAATGGTCGTGACGTAAATGAATATATGCCATTTGCAACGTTAGTTATGGACTTAAAACAACCATTAGTAGAAACAGGTTGCGAAGAAACATTTGACGTAATTTGTAACGTAAATGGTGGCGGATTTTCTGGACAAACTGGAGCTATTAGATTAGGAATTACAAGAGCTTTATTAGAATATGATAAAGAAAATGAAGAAAAAGAAGATTCTTTCCGTAAGAAATTAAAAGCAAAAGGATTTGTAACAAGAGATCCAAGAAGCAAGGAAAGAAAGAAATACGGATTGAAAGCAGCAAGAAGAGCACCACAATTCTCAAAACGTTAAAATATATCAAAACTATACAGCAAATTACTCTGTATAGTTTTTTTATTCTAAATAAATTTTGCTAATTTCTCAAAAAAATATATGCAATAAGGCAACTATAACAAGTCTTGAAAGGAACATAACTTTTGAACCAAAAAGAACGCCTATAAAACGTGCTTTTACATTAAAATATAAAATTTTTACATTTTTGCCCTTGACAAAACATAAAATATACTGTACTATTGTGTTAGTCAAGTAATACAACGGAGGTATTAATAACAATGGAACTAAATTTTGAAATAAATAAACCCATATATATACAAATAGTCGAAGAAATAAGAAAAGACATAGTCAATGAAATATACAAAGAGGGTGAAAAAATTCCATCCGTAAGATACCTAGCCCTAGAGTTAAACGTAAATCCAAATACAGTCCAAAAAGCCCTGATAATACTAGAAAACGAAGGACTTCTAATAACCGCCCGAACCAATGGAAAATACGTTACTACAAATAAAGACTTAATCCAAAGTATAAGAAAAGAAAAAGCCCAAGAATTAACAAACGAGTATTTAAATAATATAATCAATATGGGGTATAGTGACGAAGAAATAATAAATCTAATTATGGAGGAGATGGCAAAATGAAGATATTAGAAATAAAAAACATATCCAAAAACTATAAAAATAAAGAAGTCCTAAAAAATATAAACCTAACTATAGAGGAAGGAAAAATAGTAGGACTGTTAGGACCAAATGGAGCCGGAAAGACAACTCTAATAAAACTAATAAACGATTTGCTAATCAAAGATACTGGAGAAATACTATTTATGGGTAAACCATTAGGCACAGATAGTAAAAAACAAATATCATATTTACCCGAAAGAACATATTTAGATAAAGGAAATACCATTAAAGAAACACTAAAATACTTTACCGAGTTTTATGACAATTTTAATTTAACCAAGGCTCAAAAGCTCCTCAAAGATCTCGATTTAGAAGAAACAATGCACCTTTCAAAAATGAGTAAAGGAATGCTTGAAAAACTAGGACTAATTCTTGTAATGTCCCGAAAAGCCAAACTATACATATTAGATGAACCGTTGGGAGGTGTTGATCCAGCAACACGAGATTATATCATAAAAACCATTTTAACAAATTTTGACGATGGAGCAAGTCTTCTTATTTCAACACATTTAATAAGTGATATAGAAACAATTCTTGATGAAGTAATATTCCTAAAACAAGGCGAAATATATTTACACGAAGAGTGCGATAAACTAAGAGAAAAGGAACAAAAAAGTATTGACGAAATCTTTAGGAGGACATTCAAATGCTAAAAAAACTAATAAAATACGATTTAAAATGGATATATAAAGCCCTAATACCATTTTATATACTATCCCTAATATTTGCCATATTAGGACGCACAATTTCCCTCATAAATAACTCCCTTTTAATAACTGTAACTACCAAAATATGTTACGCCATTACCATATCAATGATTGTGAGTATAATTATCAATAACATAATGCGTTTTTGGGCCCGCATAATAAGAAATGTCTATAAAGATGAAGCCTATTTAACACACACTCTCCCCGTAACAAAAAAAGAAATAATGACCGCCAAAATTCTCTCCCTCCTCATAACCATATTAACAAGCACACTGGTCATAGCTGTCAGCCTCTTTATCTGCTATTTTAGCAAGGAAAACCTCGACATCCTAAAAAGCCTCTTAAACATTGCCACCCAGACATACGATACAACAACTATCAAATTAATTCTCTCCCTCCTTACAATATTTACCATAGAAACAATATTTTTAAGCCTAGTAGGATTAACAGCCATTACTTACGGTTACAGTAAATACGATGGTAAAATATTAAAAGTAACCCTATTGGGGGCCATAATATATATAGTACTAAGTATCATAAATTTAGGATTAATATACATATTTAGTTTGATAACGCCTGATGTAATAGATATATTTGCTAAGGAAATAGTAAACATTACAATTATAAAGAAAGTACTATATTACATAATGATAATATATATAATAGAAAGCATCTTACTCTATGAAGCCTCAAAAAGAAAATTAAACCAAGGTGTGGATATAAAATAACAAATATTCAAAAAAGTTGTCATTTGTTCTAATTTGTAGTATAATATAACCCACAAGGGGTGGTATAATGAAATTAAACAAAATATACTATATCTCATTAGGAATACTAATACTAATAATAATAAGTATGACAAGTATACTAATATATAGAAATCACGAACAAAAAGAAGAGACCAAAGAAGCCAACTTGAGAGAAGAAATAAAACAAGAATTAAAAGAAGAACAAAACAATAAAGAAGAAACAACACAGACTGTTACTTCAAATGATAATACATACGATTATGCAGCGGATTATCCCAATGAAGTCCAAAATGAAGCCGATAAAAAAATGATAAATTATTTTAGTAGTGCAAAAGCCGAACTACAAAGCTTGAATAATAGTTCCTCAGTAGATAAAGTAAAAAGTAAAGGAAAAGAATACTTTATAACAATGGCTGATTTCCTCTTTTACGGAAAGGACATAAACGGGGTCCATTTAACAGATATATCTGACAAAACCAAAGCCGTACTATGGAAAATATTTGGAGAAATAGACGGACAAGTTATAAAAGTATACCCAGACTATAAAGACGATTTAGGAGAGGCATATAGTACTATTAAAGATGTAAGTTCTACAACATACACCAAAGCAATGGAAAAAATAAAAGAAACAATAGGAGAAGACAATTACAATAAAGTAGGAGATACCAAAAATACCGTCAAAGATAAAGCCAAAGAAACCTATAATAGTGCCAAAGAAAAAGTGAGCAATTGGTATCAAAAATTCAAGGAGGGAAATTAATGAAAAAAATAGATGTAAGTAATTTAAAGGGAGTATTCGATTACGTAGGAAAAGAAGAAATAATAAGAAATAAAATAAGAACAACCCTAAAAAATAATTTCGAAAAATACGGGTATAGTCCCGCCGAAACATCAACCCTATATAACTATGATATCCTAGCATATAAATACGATGATGATGCCGAAATACTAAACGAAATGTATACCCTAACTGATCAAGGAAAAAGACATTTAGCTCTTCGTTACGATTTAACAATGCCATTTTGTAAACTAATAGCAAATACCAAAGATTTAAGATTACCATTCAAAAGATACGAAATAGGCAAAGTATTTAGAAATGGTCCTGTCAAGGCCGGTCGAAATAGAGAATTTTACCAATGTGATGTCGATGTTGTAGGCTTAGATAACCGCTATATAGAATTAGAAGAAATGCAACTCGTAGTCGATACCTTTAAAGAATTAAATATAGATATAAATATAAAATGGAATAATCGCAAGTTAATGTCAGGATTATTAGAATATCTCCAAATAACTAACATAGAAAAAAGCATTCAAATTTTAGATAAAATGGAAAAAATAACTCACGAAGAACTCCTAAAAGAGTTTCAAAAAATAAACATATCAAAGGAAAAAGCCGAAGACCTACTAAAACTATTTTCAATGAACATAGAACAATATAACGAAAAATTTAAAGATACAGATAATACACTAATCAAAGAAGGCCTAGCAGAAATAAATGAAGTAAACGAAAACATCCCCAAACTACATCTCGAAAAAAACACAACCTTTACTCCAACTCTCGCTAGAGGCCTATCAATATATACAGGAATAGTATTCGAATTCTTTGATAAAAAACAAAGACTAACCTGTAGTCTTGGAGGGGGAGGAAGATACAATAAAATAATAACAGAATTCATTGACGACGGAACAACATACCCAGCTGTAGGCTTATCATTTGGATTAGAACCAATATACACAATACTAAAAGAAACAATGCCTACCATAAAACAAGTAGATGTCTATGTAGTTCCAATGAATACAGAGACAGAATGCTTATCCATAGCCAGAGAATTAAGAAATAAAAATATAAAAGTCGAAGTAGAACTAAAACAAAGAAAAATAAAAAAATGTTTTGAATACGCTTCTAAAGAAAACATCAAATACGTTTTAGTGATTGGAGAAAATGAAATTAAAGAAGGCAAATATACCCTAAAAAATATGGATAAAAAAGAACAACAATTACTAACCATAGATGAAGTAATAAATGAATTAAAAGCAAATAATTAACCAAAATAAAGTCCCTAAATATAATATAAAGGGGCTTTTTAAGTACCAATTTTCCCCATATTCCGCCTTCCAAGGTCAAAAACTTGACAAAAAAACAAGTTTCTGCTAGAATAATACCTGCTTTCAAAAAAAGAGGTGAAGAAGCGTGAAAATAAGTCGATCGAGTATGCTAATAATGACGTGTTTACTACCATATATGACAATAATGACACACGGAATTATTAACAAGAATGTAATGTCTATTCATACAACTTCAAATGAGCATATAGAAAAACTAGTAGCATCGGCAGGAAAGAATATCAAAACCGAAGCAACCAAAGAACTAGCCAATGCAAAAAAAGAAGAAAGACAAGAAGTGTATGACGGATTAACAATCGAAGAGTTAGGAAATAAAATAGAAAGAAACCTAAACTCGAGCTTAACAGGATATGGTCAAATCTTTGCAAACTACTCCGTAGAACTAGGTGTAGACCCCTATTTAGCCCTTGCGATTGTATTACACGAAACAGGCTGTAAATATAATTGTAGTTATTTAACAAATGCCTGTCATAACATAGGTGGACAAAAAGGAACAGGTTGTGGTGAATATGCCTACTTTGGTAGTATGGAAGAAGGAATATACGCATTCCTAAATAATCTCCATAAAAACTACTACCTATACGGACTAACAACTACCGCCCAAATTGGTAAAAAATATGCCGAAGATCCCGAATGGCCATCTAAAGTAAACAGACATATATATAACATACAAAACAGTTAAAGATGTAAAAAAATGAAAATTTTACATCTTTTCTTTTTTCTCTTGAAATAAAATCAATAATATGATATATTAATAACATAAGAAAGATAGGAGATAGAAAATGGAAAAAAGAAAAATATTAGGATTAATAATAGGAATAACAGCATTTATAGCTCTAATCGCTGGAATAACATTAGCTTGGCTAACGTGGAGTAGCAGTACAAAAATAACTGGAGGTAGTGGATGCTTTGACATAACCTATACCGGTCAAGGATTTAACGGAAGCCTCAAAATGTCAAGCAGTTATACAGGCGGAATACTAGCAAGTGCTACAATGAAAATAAGCGATTCCTGTAGTGGAGTAACTGGTACCGGTACCCTAAATTTACACACCACAAGCTTTAAAGCCGGAGATACAAACCTACTCACATCAAGCAGTGACCTAAAATATGCTGTCGTTGTCGATAATGCAACCACGGCCGTTAAAACAGGAACCATAACAACAGCCGGAGACCTAACTGTGTACAACGGATTTACCATTGACGGAACTTCCCACACCTACAAAGTTTACCTCTGGTTAGACGGAGCCTCTGCCGATTCCACCTACCTCGGAGCCGCATACTCAGGCTATATCAATGCAAGTGCAAAACAAAACGCATCATAACAGAGTGGTCAAACACTCTTTTTCTAAATTAGTCCTACAGGGGCAATTATCAAACAAAAACTAAAAGAAGTGGAGAAAAATATGACAAGTACACATACCAAAACCAAACTATTATTAATAACCATAATAACTATAATAACAGTAAGCCTATCCATAACCCTTGCCTATTTTATATGGAATAGCACTACCAATACCGATGTAAGCCTCACCGCCAAAGGAGTAATAGTTGAATTATCAGACGGAAAAGACATAGAAGCATCTGGCCTAATGCCCGTATCAAGTTATCTCCAAAATACCAAAAATGTTGTAAAAAAAGACATAAAACTAAAACTAAAAACCACCCCAACAACCCCCGTAACCATAACAATGAGCCTAAAAATAAATAGCATTGATGCCGGTTTAAATCATAGCAGTTTCAAGTACATACTCACCGATGAGAACCAAACCAAAGTAAAAGAAGGAACTTTCGAAACCGCCAAAGCCGGAGATAGCCTTCCCCTCATAACCCTAAATAGTGCCGACGGTTCTCTCACTACAAAAATGACAAACTACACCCTCTATATCTATATAGACGGCGAGTCCGGCAACAATCCCAGCAGTATGCAAAACCAAGCCTTCTCCTTCACCCTCGATATAACCGGCACGAACTCATCTCTAAGCCGAATGACTGCTACAAAATACATAGAAAACCAAGCCGATGATACAACAGGAGACACCGGAAGTGGCATCTATAAAGTATCCCATAGCGCTATTGCGGCTAGTAACAGTGCTACCGGAACCGAAATAAAAGCCACAACAGATTACAGATATTACGGAGCAAGTCCCAATAACTATATATGCTTAGATATGGAAGACAGTAGCACTTGCCCAGATAAACACCTATACAGAATAATAGGGAGCCTACGTGACGATTACGATGGAGAAACTAAACTAAAAATAATCAAAGCAACGCCCCTTACGGACGGAACAACCACCAAATACAGCTTCGATTATACCCCATCAGGAACCTCAAAAAATATCTGGTCCACAACTACCAGCGGTGCCAGTGACGGAAGTACCCTAAAAAAACTCCTCAACACAAATTGGCTCGAAGGCCTCTCCGAAGAATACTACAATAATAACACCACTCCCGTAACCATAAACTTTACCAATACCAAATTAAGTGAAACAGCCCAATCCAAGATAAACAAAACAAGTAGGTATTACTTAGGAGGCTATTCCGCTCTTCAAACCATAAAAACCGAAGAAATGTATAAAGGAGAAAGAGGAACAACCATCAGTAGCGGAAGTGCCAAATATTGGGATGGGACCGTCGGCCTAATATATCCAAGCGATTACGGATACGCAGCCGGAGGAAACTGCACAGCAAATACACCACCCTATACATACAATGCCAGTTGCTATCAAAAAGATTGGTTGTACATAGCCAATTCAAATGTCGAATGGACAATGACCCCCTATACATCAGGAACAACCTTTATGTGGAGCATTAATGGAACCCTTGCTACCAATCACAGTGCCTATATAACCTATGTAGTAAGACCAACCCAATATTTAAACAAAGATGTAGAAATAATCGGTGGCACTGGGAGCCAGACCAGTCCCTATCAATTATCTGTTCAATAACGTTATCTGTTCAAAAATAAAAATTCAGCGAAAT
>SAMEA104315424__coassemble_744_pt1 | contig 19819 bp, 17 predicted proteins | sample SAMEA104315424__metabat2_high_PE_039 | metagenome-assembled genome bin SAMEA104315424 (sample SAMEA104315424) | gut metagenome | biome: Monkey gut; feature: monkey-associated habitat; material: faeces | place: China | collected 2013
CTAATTCGATAATTTATTCATATTTTAGGGTAAATAAGAGAGGTAATCCACAACTATATATATTCATAAGGGGTACCTCCTTTGTTACTTTCTATTACTACTTAATATTATCATATATTAGAAATTAAGTAAAGAGATTTTTCTAAATTATACAAAAAAAGGACTTAGTCCTTCTTTAAATAGTCTACTACTTTATGGAATTCCATAGAGTGAGATGCTTTTAGAAGAATTGTATCGCCTTTAGTTAGGATTTTATCTAATAAGGGGTATGTTTCTTCAATATTTGTAAATGTATAGACATTATCTTTATTCATTCCGTTATTTATAGCACTTTCGGCTATTATTTTAGATATATTACCTACGGTTATAAGAATATCGATATTGTTTTCTTGTACTAGTTTCCCTACTTCTTTATGGACCTCTTCTTCATAATCTCCTAGTTCGAACATATCTCCTAGGTAGGCTATTTTTCTTCCTTTTACACGGCCTAAGAGGGTTAGGGCCATTTTCATAGAGTCCAAATTGGCATTGAAGCTATCATCTATGATGGTAAAGCCTTTCTTGGTTTCTATTTTTTCTAATCTAGAATTTGATAGTTTAAAGTTTTTTAAGCCTTGTACGGTATCAGTTACTCCTAAGAGGTCCGCAATAGCGACAGCAAAGAGGCTGTTATATACGAATGGAAGGCCTCCTACGGGCACGGTATACTCAGTACTTCCTACATTAAATGTACTTGAAAAGGGTTCTTCTTTGATATTGGTTGCGACATAATCGCTAGGATTTTCTATTCCAATACGGATTATGTTAGAGTATTCATTATATGTATGCAATAGGTCATTATCGTTATTTATAATGAGGGGGCCTGATAGTCCTTCGAGGATTTCGAGTTTGGCTTTGAGGATATTTTCGCGGCTACCGAGAAGTCCTATATGGGCTGTACCGATATTGGTTATGGCAGCGATAGTTGGTTTGGCTATATCGGATAGGAGGCTGATTTCTCCGAAACTGTTCATACCCATTTCGACAACGAGGCAGTTATGGTCTTTTAGTTTGAGGATAGTTAGGGGGAGGCCTATTTCGTTGTTATAGCTTCCTTCAGGTTTTAGGACTTTGTATTTGGTACTTAGGACGGAAGCGATTATGTCCTTGGTACTGGTTTTACCGACACTACCGGTTATAGCGACAACGGGTATGGAATATTTGGCTCTTTTGTCTTTGGCGAGAGTTTGGAGTAGTTTTATGGTATCGGGAGTTGTTATTACGGGAGTGGTGCCACATTTTGATAGGTCAATATCAACAGTATCATTTATGATAAGGGCAGATGCTCCTTTGGTTAGGGCGTCTTCGTAAAAGTTTCCACCGTCATAGTTTTCTCCTTTTATTCCTACATATACGTCGCCTTGATTTAGACTACGAGTGTCTTTACTGAAATTTTCACATACTACATCAGAGCTACCGTTTATGAGGGTGGCTCCGGTTATGGTTAATATGTCTTTTATGGTATAATTCATTTTATCCCTCCTATTTATTATATTTATAATTCCATATTGTGATATATGTTTTGGACGTCGTCGATGTTTTCTAATTCTTCAATGAGGTTGATAGCTCTTTCTTTAGTATCACCATCAAGGGTGATATAGTTATTTGGAACCATTGTTACTTCGGTTACGATAAAGTTTGTATATCCTTCTTTTTCAAGGGTTTCTTTGACGTTTAGGAAGTTATCGGGAGTGGTATAGATATCGATACTGTCTTCGTTTTCGACAAAGTCGAGGATATCTAGTTCTAGTAGTACTTCCATTAGTTTATCGATATCGACATTGGTATTATCAAGGGCGATAACGCCTTTTCTTTCAAAGAGATAGCTTACGGATCCGTCAGTTCCGAGGTTTCCGCCTCTTTTGGTGAGGGTACTTCTTACAAAACTGGCAGTTCTATTGCGGTTATCTGTTAGGCAATCGATTATGATGGCTATTCCTCCCGGGCCGTAACCTTCGTATCTTAGGCTTTCGTAGTTTTCTTCATTTCCTTTGCTATGGGCTTTATCGATAGCACTTTGGATATTAGCTTTGGGCATATTTTCGCTCTTGGCTTTTTCGATAACCATTCTTAGGTTGGAGTTATTAGCGGGGTCTTTATCACCGCTTTTGGCAGCAACATAGATTTCCTTGGCTAGTTTTTGGAATACTTTTCCTCTCTCGGCATCGATGAGGCCTTTTTTTCTTTTAATGGTTGACCATTTTGAGTGTCCTGACATTTAATTCATCCTTCTTTCTAATTCTTCTTTTAGTATTTTACTAGATATACTTGGGTTGGCTTTGCCTTTGGTTTCTTTCATTATTTGTCCTATTAGGTAGTCGAATACTCTTTTGCCGTTATGGTAGTCTGCGACTAGGTTGGGATTTGTATCTAGTATTTTATTTACTACTTGGGTTAATTCTTCTTTATTTGTTATTTGCATTATGTTTTTTTCTTTTATGATTGTAGATGGGGCTATATCTTTCTCTAAGCTTTCGTTTATTACTTCTTTGGCTTGTTTTATGGAGATATTTCCTTGTTCTACTTTGGTTATTAGTTCTCTTAGTTCTTCGGGAGTTATTTTTATTTTATCTATTTCGAGACATAGTTTATTGATGTTACCGACAAGGATATTTAGTACATAGTTAGAGGCGGTAACGGGTGATATGGTTCCGTCAAGGACTTTGTCGAAATAGTCAGATAGTTTTTTGTCTCTGGTGAGGGTGTTGGCATCTTTTCTACTTATATTATATTTGTTTACGTATTTATTTGCTCTATCGTAGGCAAGTTCGGGTAAATTTTTCTTTATGTTTTCGACGAAGTCTTTAGTTAGTTTTATTCTTGGGATGTTGCTTTCGTTGTAGTATTTGTAGTCGACAGCCTCAACTTTTTTTCTGAGGGGGTAAGTCATATCGGTGGCTTCGTCATAGCGACGGGTTTCCATTTCGATAGTACCGCCTTCTTCGAGAATTTTGGTTTGTCTTTTTACTTCGGCTAGGATGGATGCTTTGACAGCGGCGAAGGATGGAATGTTTTTCATTTCTACTCTGGTTCCGAGCGTTGTACTTCCTTCTTTCATAAGGGAAACGTTGACATCACAACGGACTTGGCCGAGGTCATTACGGGCATCACTTACGCCTAAATATAGGGCAATATTTTTATAGGTTTCGAGGAAGGCAACGGCTTCTTCGGCGGAATATATACAGGGCTCAGTTACGGTCTCTAAGAGTGGTACTCCGCATCTATTATAGTCTAAGAGGGAGTATGTATCGTAGTGATCGAGACTGGCGGTATCTTCTTCCAAATGGGTATCGTGGATATGGATTTTTTTATCTTGTCCATCGACGTTTATCATTACATATCCGTTCGTTCCGATGGGATTATTTAACTGGGTTATTTGATATCCTTTGGGAAGGTCGGGATAGAAGTAATTTTTTCTATCGAAAGATAGATAGGAAGGGATATTACAGTTTAGGGCAAGAGCGACTTTGAGGGCATTTTTTACACCTTCTTTATTGATAGTTGGTAATATTCCGGGGTAACCTAAGTCAATTACGGATACGTTGGAATTGGGAGATGAGGAGTAACTGTTCTCAGCGGGGGAAAAGTTTTTGGATTTGGTTTTTAGTTCCATGTGGACTTCTAGTCCGATGACGGTTTTATACATTTTTTTCATCTCCTTTGGCGATTTTATTACTACATCCTAGTATTTCTTCTACTTTATAGGCTATATTTAGTAGTTTGGCATCTTCTTTGGCCTTGGATGTTATGTTTATAGCAATAGGCATATTATTTATGGTTCCGGACGGAATAGTTATAGATGGATAACCGCCGAAGTTTCCGATTATGAGGTGGTTATCTAAGACTAGGTATTCAGGAGAGAGGTTATCGCTTTTTTCTCCAAAATGGGGTGCGGTTTTAGATGATGCTGGTAATATGAGGGCATCGTATTTTGCAAATAGTTCGTTTATTTTATCGGTGATTAGTCTTCTTACACGGGCGGCGTTTAGGAATAGTTTTTCTTGGTTTTCTTTCCTTAATATATAGCTTCCTAAGACAAATCTTCTTTTTATTAGTTCGCTAAATCCTGCGGTTCTGGTATTAAACATTATTTCCTCGGTAGTGTGGCCGTCTTTTTTATTTCCAAAGGCTATTCCGTTTAGGTTGGCATTATTGCTTGTAGCCTCAGCACAGGATAGGGCCATATAGGCGGGGTTTAGGGCCTCTAATAGTTTGGGGTCGATGCTTTCTTCTTCGATTATAAAGCCTTTGTTTCTTAGAACCCGTAGGGTATTTTCAAAACTTGAAAGGTTTTCTAGTACCTCTTTGTCGGTATAGTTTTCGGGGTTAACAATTTCTTTTATATAGAACATTTTTTTGCCTTTTACATTGTTAGTTAAAGTGGCGGTATAGCTCTCGTTATCATCGGGAAGGCTGGTCATATCTTTGTCATCGTGGCCTTTAATGATATCTGTTACGATAGCACAGTCTTTGACATTACGGGCAAGGACGCCGACGTGGTCAAGGCTGGATGCGAAGGGAAAGAGGCCATATCTTGATATGCGGCCATAGGTTGGTTTGAAGCCGACGATACCGCCATAGGATGCGGGTTTACGGATGGAGTCTCCGGTATCACTACCGATGGCAAAGGGCACTATTCCGAGAGCCACGGCACTAGCGGAACCGGCAGATGATCCGCCTATTTGTCTTTCTTTATCCCACGGATTGAGGACTTTTCCGGTATGAGCGGTAGTTCCGGTTCCTCCCATTGCGAGCTCGTCCATAGTGGTTTTGCCCATTAGGACGGCCCCGCTTTGTTGGAGTTTTTTATATACGGTAGCATCAAATACGGGTACATAGTTACTGAGGATATTTGATGAGGCTGTTGTTAGTATGCCTTTGGTAGAGATATTGTCTTTTAGGGCATAAGGGATATCTTTGAGGATACTTTCGCCCATTGTTTGAGGCTTTTCTTCGAGTATGGTTACAAAGGAATTGTATTCTTCATAATGTTTAGCCTTGGTTATGCTCTCGATAAATAGTTCCTCTGGTGTTATATCACCGTTATCGAGAGAAGCTCTTATTGTATCTATATTTTTATCTGTCATTATTCCACCACCTTTGGTACTTTTATCATATCGTATTCATAGCTACTTGCGTTTTGGAGTAAGTCTTCGGTACTCATTCTTTCGGTTACTTCGTCTTCTCGCATTTCGACATCCTCTAAGGGAAAGGGATAGAACATTGGCTCTACCTTTTCTATATTGGGAATGCTTTCAATTAGTTTCATTTGTTTTAGTATTATATCGAATTCTTTGCTTAGGGTTTCGTACTCTTCGTCTTTCATATCAAAGAGTAGATTATGGGCTAAGCTTTTTAGTGTTTCTTTATTCATAGTCGTTCTCCTTTATTTACTATTATAGTACATTAGTTTTGGGTTTGCAACCTTATATTAATTATTCTTTAGGTGAACTTCACGCAAACTTATTTACGTGTTCTAATATCGCTATTAGTTTTTTCTCCATTTAATAATGTTATTATTAATGTAAAGAGACATAATTTCGGATAGTTCCTACCCTACTATATTGTTATTTATTGTTCAAAAATAAGTTTCTCTATTCCGTTCCAAAGTATATTGTTGGCAGCATTATAATCTCTATCGTGAATTTTTTTGCAGTTCGGACACTGCCAAACTCTTATATTGCAATCTTTTATTCTTTTATTTTGATAACCGCAGTTACTGCACAACTGGCTTGAGGGATAATATCTATCTACTTTTATTAGCTTTCTTCCATACCATTTGGCTTTGTATTCTAGCATATTAATGAATTTTGATATAGAGATATCGCTAAGGATTTTCGCTATATTGTTATTTTGAAACATTCCTTTTATATCTAGGGTTTCTACTACTATAACTTGGTTTTCGTTTATAATATTAGTGCTTAATTTTTGTAAGAAATCGTTTCTAACATTATGGCTTTTATCGTATAGTTTATTAATTTTATTTTCTAGTTTTTTATAATTATTGCTTCCTTTCTTTTTTAGAGAAAGTTTCTTTTGTAATTTGCTTATTTTCTCACCATTATTCATTAATTTTCGAGGAGCATTGTAGATATTATTAGAGCTATCGTGAACAAAATTATGTACGCCCATATCTATTCCTACTATATAGCTATTGGTTTCGAGTTTTTTTATTTCCTTTCTTACTAATATCATTACTTGGTATTTGTCGTCATTACATTTTTTTATTGTGGCGTTAACAATAGTTCCTTCTATTTTTCTATGTACTTTGGCAACTATTTTGCCTAATTTTGGTAACTTGATATATTTATCTAGCACTTCTATATTGTTTTTGGTATAAGTTGTTTTGTAGGTATCGTTTCTATTTTTTTTCCTAAACTTTGGGCTTTCTCCTAACTTATTCTTATATCTTTTTATAGCACTGTCTAAATTATATATTGCATTAGTTAAGGCAAATTTGTCGACTTCTTTCAACCAAGGATATTTTTGTTTTAATTCTTTATTGCAAATGTTGTTATTTGTATATTTTGTGTTATAACCGTTTTTATAAAAGCTGTCTAAAAGATAATTATAGACAAATCGGCAACAGCCAAAGGTCTTCATAATTAGTTCTTTTTGCTCATCATTTGGATAAATTCTAAAGCTATAAGTGTATTCCATATTATCACCTTCTTTCTTTTGGTTTTGTACTTTGGTATTCTTTAGTTCAACTGGTTCTTTAACTCAAAGTATTTGTTTACAGCCTGACTGGTTATTCGTTTGGTTACGTTACTTTTATATCCGTCACCATAACCGACATCGGGGCTTACAACGACAATACTCATTTCGGGGTTATCAGCTGGTGAGTAACCTACGAATGAGGTTGTTATAGTCTCAGTATCTACGACTTTATCGCCATCGGTATCGATAAAACTCTGACTAGTTCCGGTTTTGCCGGCAGAGTTATAGTAAGAGCCCATATAGCCATATCCGAGACCTCTTGTTACAACGGCGTTAAAGCCTTCTTTTACTCTATTTATGTATTTGTCTTCAACATCGACGTGGCCTAGGACAGTGGTTTCGGCGGTATAGATTTTTTCGCCTAGTTTTTCGCCGGTTGTACTTGGACTATATACTTCTTTTAGGAGATATGGTTTTAGTCTTATTCCTCCAGAGGCGATAGTGTTTATGTACTGCGACAATTGGATTGGTGTATAGGTATCGTACTGTCCGATAGAGAAATCTAGTAGATGCCCTGGGAGGGTTGACTTACCGCTATAACCGAGGGATTCTACTGGTAAATCTATTCCGGTTTTGACGCCAAGGCCGAATGATGCGTACATATCGCGGTATTTTGTGAAGGCACTTTCGTCTATTCTTAGGGCCTCGTTATAGCGATAATTGGCTCCTCCGACTTTCATTGCGATTTGGTATTGGTAAGAGTTGGATGAGTTTTGGAGGGCGTAGATATCATTGATTGGTCCCATTGTTTGCCAAGAGCATTTTTCGGGGGTATCTTTTATTTTGATACATTGGTCATTGAGGACAGTGCCGATATTGATGGCTCCGTATTTGTAACCGACTAGCATTGAGGCTCCTTTTACTACGGAACCTGGGGTTACGGGGAGGGTTACAACTCCTGGGGTGAAGTCTACTACTTTATAGGTGCCGTCAGAGGCGGTTTGGACTTGTTTTCCGGCCATTGCAAGGACTTCTCCGGTATTGGGATCGGATATTATGGCGAATGAACGGTTATAGTACTGGGTATTGTATTCGTTTTTGGTATACAAGACTTCGTTTGTTAGTAGTTCTTCGAGATAGGCTTGGAGGTTTAGGTCAATAGTTAGAACGATGTCATTTCCTCTTTGGCCGTCTTTTATTAGTTCATAGGTGTTATCGCTATTTACACGATAGATGGCTTTTTTGCCTTTGAGATAGTCTTCGTATTGTTCTTCGAGGTAGGATATTCCTACTCTATCGTCCATACTATAGCCTTTTTTTAGGTAGTAATCGGCTAGTTCCTCGGGTATTCCTTGGTTATTAGAGGATACGGTACCGAGAATGGACTTGAAGACATCGCCGTTGGGATAGGTTCGTTCCCAATCTAGTTTGGTATTGAAACCGCCAAGTGTATCGACGTTTTCGGATACATAAGCGTACTCTTCTTCGGTTACGTCTTTATTCTTTATTATTTTTTCTTCGTATGAATATCCTTTATTCATAAGGGCGTATATATAGGCCACTTTTTTATCGTCGTCGGTATAGATGCTTAGGTCTTCATCGGTTATTCTATCAAAGATGAGATCTTTTATTTCTTTATCGGTTAGTTTTCTATTGGTACGCATTTCCCATTCTTCGTCGGTTATTTTGGTTTTGGCTTGATCGTAGTTATTTATATACCAATAATTTTTGAAGTTATAGCTTGATATTTTGTTATAGTCTACATTTATATAGCCGGCTATTTCTTTGGCTAGGGCTAGTTCTTCTTTGGTGGTTACCTTAGCGGGCTTTTTATAGTATATGGTTTTAACGGCTTTGTTATCGACGAGAATATTATAGTTTCGATCGTATATTCTACCACGGGGTGCTGATGAGGAAGTTACGGTTCTTTCGGTAGCACTTACGAGTTTATCTTGGTAAGTATCTTTTTCAAACACTTGGAGATAGAATAGTCTACAGATTATACCGACAAAAAGGATTATGATTATTACTATTACGAAGTTATATCTTTTTTCGATTACTTCATTTAGGTCTCTTGCCCGTAGGGTCTTGCCAGCATTAATGTTTTTATGAGTTGTTTTTTTCTTCACTTTCTTATTTTTGGTTTTCTTATTTATATATTTTTTTGCCATTTTATCACCTTTTTTCAATCATTACTATTATTATATCATAAAAGTTTTAATTTATCATATATTTTAGTGGTGAAATGATGAATATTTATTTATTAGAGGGCTATATTAGAAGGCTTAGTAAGAGCGATGTTTATGGGTATGCTCTAAAACAGGGTATCGAGCTTACGGATAAGGAAGTTGATTTTCTTTATTCTGTGATTAAGAGTGATTATAAGACGTTTATTTATGGGAACTCGCGAGAGGTTTTAAACAGGGTTCAAAGTAATGTTAGAAAAGAGGTATATGAGAAGATTTTGTACTTATATGATAGGTATAAATATCTTTTATAAAAGCACTGCGAAGGGGCAGTGCTTATCTTAATTTATATTTTTTATGGATTTCTCTATCTATATCTCTTTCTTTGATGCTTTCTCTTTTATCGTAATTTTTCTTTCCTTTGGCTAGGGCTATCTCTACTTTGGCGTGACTTCCTTTGAAATAGATTTTGAGGGGAACAAGGGTATAGCCTTCCAGAGTGAGTTTATTTTCTAGTTTCTGGATTTCTTTTTTGTGCATAAGGAGTTTTCTGGTACGGGTTTCTTCGTGATTAAAGATATTTCCTTCTTTATAGGGTGATATATGGGTATTGAGGAGAAAGATTTCCCCGTTTTTTATTATGGCATAGCTATCTTTGATATTGGCTTTGCCGTCACGAATGGACTTGATTTCCGTGCCTTTTAGGACAATACCGGCTTCGAATGTGTCTTCGATTTGGTAGTCATAGCGGGCTTTTCTGTTGTTTATTTCCATTTTATTCACCTCTTTTTGGGACCCTATGGGGGCTTGTAATTATATTCCATCTATACAGTTATTGTATATCCATTCTGTTAATTCTTTATTATTATTTGTTTCATAGTATTTGATTAATCTGGTTAAATAGTCTCCTATTTTATCTACGGGTATGGATATTATTCCTTGACCATTTCTTATCATTTCTTTATTAGCAATAAGATTGGCTACTCTTTTATTGCCGTCTATAAACATTTGGCTTCTTTGAAGATAGCAGAAAAGATTTATACATTTTTCTAGTTTATGGGAACTATTTAGTATTTCTTGTAACTCTTCGGTATAGTTACACTCTTCTGGTAATTTGGGACGCCAAGATGTTCCGGTTATACCTACTCCTCTATCACGGAAGTCGCCGAGAGGAGTTATGTTTTGGCCTTTACAGATTTCAAAGTGAACTTTTTTTATATAGTCAATAGTTAGTTCTTCATCTATGGTATTTAAAACATACTCCCAAGCATCTTTAAGGCCTTTTAGTTTTAGCATATCGTCTATGGATATTTTTCCTGTATTAACATTATTCATAAAAGAATACGTATCAGCAAATGTTACAGCTATTCCTTCTAAATTAGCACTTTTATATATATTGTCTACTAATTTTCGTTTAGCAAAGAAAATGTTATCTTCCTTAGTCATATTGTATTTATCTTCCATTTTATTCACCTCTTTTTGGGCCTATCGGGGGCTAGTAATTATATTATATTTTTTATGATAATGGTTTTACAGTTATACTATCGTCTAATCTTGTTACTATTTCCTTATAGTGGTTATATACTTCGGTATAGTTTGGTAAGTAGTTGGCAATATCGGGATTAGAGAATGGGACTACTTTATAGTTATTGTAATTATAACCGTTATGATAGGTATATATTAGTTGGTTATCAGTGCTTTCTACTTTTAGGGTAGTTTCATCTTTGGTTACGGTTTTGGTTATTTTGGCACTTCCGAGCAAGCCTACCATTTTATTATAGTAGTCGCTTATTTCTTGGCCAGATAGGAAGTTTCCTAAAGAGTAGTAAACAAGGGTATCGTCTATATAGGTTATAGGCATTATGACGTGAGGGTGAGCTCCTATAATGATATCGACACCATTATCAGCAAGGAACTGGGCCATATCTTCTTGATAGGCAGTTGGTGTATGAGTGTACTCAACACCCCAGTGCATTGCTACCATTAGGAGGTCTACTTTATCGCGAACTTTATCGATATCTTCTTTTACTTGTTGTTTATAGGCTTGATATTTGGTATCGGTAGCAGGGTTATTGATGTTATCTATATCGGTTGGCCAAACGTTTACGAGGTAGTCTTTTCCATTTGGAACGGGGATACCGTTAGTTCCGTAGGTATAGCTTAGCATTGTATATTTTATGTGGTTTTTCTCCATTATTTTGACTTCGTCTCTTTGTTCAGGGCTAGTGTAACTTCCTGCATATAGTACATCGCTGGTATTGCCCCAATAGTTGATGGAGTTTTCGATACTTTGGCCGTTTGTTGAGTAATATCTATCCATTGTGTGGTTACTGGCAAGGGAAACGAGGTTAAATCCGGCATCCAACATTGCATCGCCGGCCTCATAAGGGGATAGGAACTGGGGATAACTTGATAAACCGAGTTCGGCTCCTCCGAGGATTGTCTCTTGGTTGTAGTATGCAAGGTCATAATCTTGGACGATTTCTTTTATATAGGATACCATTGGTTTGAAGTCATAGCCGTTTCCGCCAGCATTCTTAGAGGCTTCGTTATAGACACCGTTATGGATAAGGTGATCCCCAACCATTGCAAGGGTTAATTCATATTTTTTGGTTTTATCCTTAGTAATGGTATTTTTGATTTCGGCTATTTTATCGGATGGTTTAGTGCCTTCTTTGGAACCGGTTAGTTTGGTTATGGCAAAGGCTATGGCAAGTATTATAAGGGTGAGAATTACTAGGCATATTATTATATTACCTATTTTTAGTTTTCTTTTTTGTTTTCTTCTTTTTTTCTTTGTTCTCATTTTTTACCTCTTTTTCTTCCTTATATATTATGAAATCTACCATAGATGTTTCTTTGGATGCTTTTAGAACCTTTACGGTTAGTTTATCACCGAGAGTGAACTTGTTTTTGGGTCTTCTTCCGATAAGACTTAGGGTATTTGCATCATATATATAGTAATCGTTTGGTAAGTCTTCGGTTTTAATTAAGCCTTCAACGGTGTTGGGTAGTTCGACAAAGAGGCCAAACTCGGTGACACCGCTTACTACGGCGGGATATATTTCCCCGATATGTTGTTCCATATACTCGGCTTTTTTCATTTTATCGACATCGCGTTCACAGTTTATGGCATCTTGTTCTTTTTGACTGGTTTGATTGGAGATATCGTAAAGGGTACTATCCCATTTGTTTACGACTTCATCGCTATAATTTATGGTATAATCTTTGATTAGTCTATGGAGTGTTAAGTCGGGATATCTTCTTATTGGAGATGTGAAATGGGAATAGGTTTTGCTGGCGAGGCCGAAGTGACCGATATTGACATCGCTATATCTGGCTTTGGCCATAGACCTTATAGCAAGGGTGGTAAAGACGCCGGCAAAGTCTTCTTCTTTGAGGCTTTCTAAGACTTTTTGATAGTCATAAGGTTTTATTTTATTGGGATCACTTTTGAATTTTATGCCTTTTAGGGATAGTATATTGAAGAGATTTTTTAGTTTTTCGGGATTTGGTAAATCGTGAACTCTATATATACAAGGTAAGCCCATATCGGTTATATACTCGGAGACGGTTTCGTTGGCGACAATCATAAAGTTTTCGATTAGTTTTTCGCCAGTTCGTTGTTCTCTTAGTTTTATTTCCGTTGGTACGCCTTTTTCGTCGACAAGGATTTTGGCTTCGGGTTTATCGAAGTCGAGGTAACCACGAACTATCATTTTCTTTCTTAGTATTTGTGATAGTTCGTTCATTAGGCGTAAGTCTTTTTCGAATGGTTTATATTCCTCAGCAACGATATTTTTTTCAAGGATATCGTTTACTTTATTATAAGTCATTTGAAGCCTACTTCTTATAACTGAGGGGTATATTTCTTTATTTATTACTTTACCGTTTTGGTCTATTTCCATCATACAGGTCATTGCTAATCTATCGACATTTGGGTTTAGGGAGCATATTCCGTTTGATAGTTTATGGGGTAGCATAGGTACTACTCTATCAACGAGGTAAACACTGGTAGAACGGAAGTATGCTTCTTTATCGAGGGGGCTTCCTTCTTTTACATAGTGGGATACGTCCGCTATATGAACGCCAAGGTTATAGGTGCCCGTAGGGTTCTTTTTTATGGAAATGGCGTCATCGATATCTTTGGTGTCATCACCATCAATGGTAAATATGGTTAGGTCGCGGAGGTCTTTCCGGCCTTTTAGGTCGGCGGGTGACACCTCGTTTGGGATGGTGGTAAGTTCTTCTATGACGTCCTCAGGGAAATAGGGACGGAAGTTGTACTGGTATACGTAGGAGAGAATGTCGATACCGACGTCGTTTTTATGGCCGATTAGTTTGGTAATGATTGCACTATGGTTGGTTCTTTTTATCATTACAACGGAGCCGTCAACGATATTGTGGGTTTCATCCTTGATAACGGGGATGTCGCCGTACTTGCGGTTATTGCATCTTACATAGCATTTTCCTTCTTTATAGTATACTTCCCCTACTACTTCTTTATCGTCTTTTTTGAGAATTCTAACAACACGGCCTTCGTTTCGGTACATATCGATTATTTCGATTAAGACGATATCGTCATTGGTGGCACCAGCGAGGTTGGCTTCGTTTATATAGACGTCTTTGGAATGGTTTTCAACAACGACAAAGCCGTATCCTTTGGGGTTTACGATTAGTTTTCCTTGCAAATAATGGGTATTTTTGACAAGGGTATAATTTTTCTTTTTCTCACTATAATAGACTAGGCCTTCTTCCTCTAAGCGTTTTAGATTTTTTTGGACTTCTTCTAACTCTTCGGCCGTAGTTAGTCCAAGGGCATCGTTTATTTCAATGATATTTTGACTGGGCCTTTTTTTGTTATCTAATATTTTTATTATTTTCTCTTTCACATAACCAACTCCTTAAATTAAAAGGCTTATTATAAGCCTACGTAAATGATATGAACATACATAGGATAAAGAATGTAAATCCTAATATGAATGTCACTCTACTTATAAATAATTCGGGACCTCTTTCCTTGCGGTTAGAGAATAACTCAGAATCGCCCGTTGTTTCGATAATGCTTGCGGATGCTGCTTTTCCGCTCTGCAACAAGACGATTGCTATTAATAAAATTGATATTATTACTACTACTGTTTCCATAATTGTTTCCTCCTTAATTTATTTTACCATATATAGTATGATTAATCAAGATAATTGCGTTATTTTTTTAGAGAAAAAGGGCCCTATCGGGGGCTGGTATTGGGATTGAATTTGAAATATAGATAGTTATAGTTATATTTATTATCCTATGTTCTTTATTAATAATTAAGACTATCTGGGTCAAGTAAAAAGTCAAATATGCTCATAGTTATAATTCCGTTTTCGTTTCTAGTTCTTTTGATATAATCTTTAACTATTATAATTTTTTTGAAGGCATCGTTTATTTTTAAAAGGGGTCTTTCTTCTTGATTTAATTTTTCTTCAGTTGGCATACTAAAGGCTGACTGAATATATATTTTGTTATTGCCTTTATTGGCGATGAAATCTACTTCTAGTTGTTTATAGGTGTATTCTTTTTCTGTTCTTTCTTTTAATTCTATTACACCAACATCTACATTATAGCCTCTTCTTTTTAATTCTAGATATATGACATTTTCCATAATATGGGTTTCTTCAGGTTGACGAAAGTTTATGAATGAGTTTCTTATTCCTAAATCGCTAAAATAGAATTTATATGGTGTACTCATATATTTTTTCCCTTTTACATCGTACCTTTCGGTTTTTTCTATTAAAAAGGCTTCTTCTAAATATTTTAAATAAAGGCTTATGGTTTTGGGGTCAATATTTAATCCAGCAGTAGATTTAAAAGTATCAGATAATTTTTTGGGATTGGACAAGGAACCGATACTTGAAGAAATGATTTCTACCAGACTAACGAGTTCTGCATCGTTTTTGATATCATTTCTTTCTATTACATCATTAATATACACATTCTTTTGCTGAGCTTTTAGGTAATCTGCTTTTCTTTCATCGGTATTCATTGATACTACTAATGGTAATCCTCCGTAGGTTATATACTCTAGCCAACCGTCAAATTTATCGCCTTCATATACTGACATAAATTCATAATAAGATAGTGGATATATTTTTATATCTTCACCACGACCACGAAACTCGGTAATTATATCACTTGATAAAAACTTGGAGTTACTTCCTGTTACAAATATATCTATATTGGTTATTCTTAGAAGTCCGTTTAATACGCCTTCAAAGTTTTCTACCAATTGGATTTCGTCTAATATTACATAATAGATATCTTTATCCATTATTTTTTCTTTAACATATTTGCTTAGGTTTTTTGGATTTAATAGTTCTTCATTATCTGTATCGTCTAAGGCCACTTTTATTATATGGTCTTCTTTAACTCCATTTTCTATAAGATAATTATAGAATATTGTGTTTAGTAGATAGGATTTTCCACACCTACGAAGGCCGGTTACAATTTTAATTAGACCGTCATTTTTGGCTTCTATTAATTTTTTTAAATAATAATCTCTTTTTATTTCCATACCTATTCCTTCCTTTCATACTATATATTTTACTCTATTTTACAAAAATTATCAATACTCTATTCCAAAAAAACTCCACTGTGGAGTTTTTTTGGAATAGAAACTTGTTTTGGAGGTAATATGATGTATAAAATGCTGGTTATTTTTAAGTAATTTATTAATAAAATATTGTTTGGGTATGATGATAGGGACATATATTTTGTTTTAGTCTTCCCATTTGCCATATTATATTATCTAACTGAATGCTATTTATATTTATGTTTCGTTTTAATAATTCTTTTTTTATTTCTTCAAGGACATAAAGCATATTTGCTCTTATTTCTATTTCCATAGTACTACCGGCTTTTAGTTTTATTTCATTATTTATTTTGGGTTCTAGTTCCTTATTATATTCTAATATATCATATTTTTTTAAAGTTCGTGGTATTCCATAATCGGCGCAACCAAACATGCTGTTTACATTTTTAATGTTATTATTTATTGTTTTGGACATATAAAAGAGGTCATTTACTAATAGTGTTGCCCTTTTATTGAAGTGAATAGTTTTTCCTTTATAGGTAGCACTATCGTCAAAATATTTAAAGTTTGTTATTATATAGTTTAATAATTCATAATCTTTTTTTAGGAAAAATAGTTCATTATAGAATTTATCTTGCTTTTTATATATTACATCAATTGTATCTTTAAATAATTTATATCTAGTACTTACTAGTGATATTCCTGTAAAAATGTCACTAAATTCTTTAAGGGTCATATTGTGTAAATAGTTTATATTTAAAAACTTTTTATTAATTTCGACTTCTTTTATTATTCTTAAAAATAGTGCTTCTGAGCCTTTTACTTCTTCATTATGATATATTATTTTATATTTTGGTTTTGGCCAAAAACAAAAATTGAGACTTTCTATTATAAAAGCCAATAGTATTTTTTGATTTTCAGTTACTTTTATATTGATATCTGCAAACCAGTGTTTATAACTTGGAATTTTTAGTTCTTGTGCGAATTCTACTATTTTATTATAGTTTATTTTGACATACATACTATTATCAACTACATATTTTAATTCTCGATATGTTTCTTTCATAAAACCTCCTATGACTATTAGGCTATATTGTTAATATCTTATTCCAAAAAAACTCCACTGTGGAGTTTTTTTGGAATAGGAACTTTTTTTAAAAACATAATAACAAATTATTGCTATATTAATATTGAATACCCCATACTACTAAATGTTTGGCTTCTTGGCCACAAACGATACAAGTTTTATCCTTTGGATTATCGTCTATTATACATCTTGATTTAGTGCCTTTTATTTCTTTCATTTTTTCTTCGCACTCTTGATTTCCGCACCAATGAGCTTTGATGAAACCTGGTTTAGTATTCATAATATCTTCAACTTCTTTTAGGGTAGTACAAGTATAAGTTAGGTTTTCTCTATTAGCAAGGGCCTTGTTATACATTCTTTGTTGCATTTCTTCTAGCTCTTTAGTTATAACGGCTGGTATATCTTCGTTTAAAGATATGGTTTCTTTTTCGTAAGTATCTCTTCTAAAGATAGTTAGATTTTCTTTTTCGAGATCTCTTGCTCCGAGTTCTATACGTAGGGGAATACCATTTACTTCGGCTTCGGCGAAACGATATCCAGGGCTTTTGGCTGAGTTATCTAGTTTTGTAGATATGTCTTTTGCTTCGAGTTCTTCTTTTATCTTCGTACAGGTATTTAATACTTTTTCGTCAGTACCTATAGGGACAATTACAACTTTTGTTGGGGCTATTTTTGGTGGTAATACTAGGCCTTTATCATCACTATGAACCATAATAAGGGCTCCGATACTTCTGGTTGATAGGCCCCAAGATGTTTGATATACGTATTTGGTTTCGCTATCTTTATTTGTGAATGATATATCGTAGGCTTTGGAGAATTTTTGACCAAAATAGTGACTAGTTCCAGACTGGAGTGTTACACCATTTTGCATAAGGGCCTCGATTGTTAGGGTATATTCGGCTCCGGAAAATTTTTCTTTTTCAGTTTTTCGGCCAGTAATAACGGGTATAGCTAAATAGTCTTCAAAGAGGCTCTTGTATATTCCTAACATTCTCTTGGTTTCTTCTTCGGCCTCAGCACTTGTTTCGTGAATGGTATGACCTTCTTGCCATAGAAATTCTCTACTTCTTAGGAAGGGTCTTGTTTCTTTTTCCCACCTAAGAACGCTACACCACTGATTATATTTTTTTGGTAAGTCACGCCAAGATGATACAACCTTACTATAGTAGTCGCTGAAAAGGGTTTCACTGGTTGGTCTTATGCACATTCTTTCTTCTAGTTCTTTGGTTCCACCCATTGTTACCCAAGCGGCCTCAGGAGCAAAACCGTTTATTAGGTCGCTTTCTTTTTTCATTAGGTTTTCTGGTATTAGTAATGGCATATATATGTTTTCGTGACCTGTTTCTTTGAACTTTTTATCTAATACTTTTTGTATTTCTTCCCATATTGCATAACCGTTTGGTTCTATAACGATGCAACCTTTTACATTGGAGTAATCGGCTAAGTGAGCGGCCTTAACGACATCGGTATACCATTTTGCAAAGTCATCACTTCTATTTGTTATTGCTTTATTATTCATATTATCGTCCCCTATCCCTATATTTATATTAATATTTATTTAAGTAAAAAAAATAACAATACCAAAGGTAATGTTTATAATAACTGGTCGGGAAGACAGGATTTGAACCTGCAACCCTTTGGTCCCAAACCAAATGCTCTACCAAGTTGAGCCACTTCCCGAAAAAAATATGGTGGAGAATAAGGGACTCGAACCCTTGACCCCCTGCGTGCAAGGCAGGTGCTCTAGCCAACTGAGCTAATTCCCCAACAACAATATCAATTATATATGATGTATTGGCATTTGTCAATACTTTTTTTGAAATTTAACTAATTGTTAACGTTTTTTGCTATTTTTAAGGGGTTCGGACCCTTATTTTGCTATCCTTATTATATATATACTGATATTTTAGGTGTTTTTATAGTCTTCCAATAGTTCTAAAGATCTTTGACGAGCCAAAACTTTTTTGGTATTTCTCTCTAATTTTTGTTTAGCCTCTTCTTCTAACTCTTTATATATTATATGAAAGACAGGGTTTAGGTTGTTATTTTTTATTTCATAAATATTACCATTATCATCAAAGGCCTCTCTTAGTATTTGCCCACGTAGTGTAACAAAACCGGAGAGTTTTCTACTAATTGTTGTGTCTTCTATGAAGGATATGTGAACTGAGAAATGGATAATACCGTGCGTTTGGGGCAGATTTTGGGCCGACAGGTAATTGCTGGATAGTTCTGTGAAAGCGGGCGAGATGATTTGGGCGGTTTTGTAGTTATATAGATAAAGCAAGCCCTCAATATCTGATATAACAATTGTTTCTTTCCTATTTAAAAGGGGGTCCAAATTGTACTGTCTTTCTCTGCTATAGTACCATTTTTTCTGAGTGCAGAGGACGCCTTCTTTGTAACTGTAATGCGTATAGTTGTAGCCTATTATTCTGCTAGCTCCATTGCGAAAGGTTTTCTCTATTTCTTTTTCCTTTGTTAGGAAGTTTTCATTATCTAGGGCAATAAACTCGATGTTTCCCTCGGTATCTAGAATAAGGGGTGTGCCGTTACTTGCATAAATGCCTTTTATTACTTTATATGCTCCCTCGTTTATGGTAAAGTTCTTTATCACATAATGGGTATTAAGGCTGTCACTATTGGCACCAGTTATTACTCTTAGTTTCATATTACTTCCTTCCTCCACTTGTCTTAATATACTATCATAGTTCGGGAGTATTTGCAAGTGTTTTTGAGAAGTTTTTTTAATTTTTTTTATCTTTTTCAGGATAGTATTTTCTTATGGCTCTATCGGAGGGCAACTACCATTATTATTTACATTAACATAGATATTAATATTACTAAGATTACCATTTTCAACAATTCATTATTAATATAGTACTCTTTATGTAAAATTATTCTTCGGTAGTATATCATTTTGTACTTGGGGTTCACATTTGTGATTACTATGTTCACATTTTGGTACTTCGTGTTCACATTTTATTCTTTTGGTTCACATTTGGGGCTACATATTATTTTATATTTTTGATTTTTGGCATTTACACTACGTGCCAATAGTACCACAATAGTTTAAGAAAAATAGGGCTCCATCAATTAAGACAGTGCCCTTGCAAAAATGTATTACCATTTTTTTCTCGCATAGATAATATAACATATATTTTTATCTATGTCAACCATTTTTTCAATATTTTTTTATCTTATTCGGGATAGTATTTTTTTATTATCCTATCAAAATAATTATATATTGATTTCAATAGTTCATTATTAGTATA
>SAMEA104315424__coassemble_752_pt1 | contig 19683 bp, 23 predicted proteins | sample SAMEA104315424__metabat2_high_PE_039 | metagenome-assembled genome bin SAMEA104315424 (sample SAMEA104315424) | gut metagenome | biome: Monkey gut; feature: monkey-associated habitat; material: faeces | place: China | collected 2013
ATATAGAAGAAGATAAAAAAATCATTAATTAGCACCTCTGTGCAAATAATGATTTATAAAAATTAACCGTAATGAAATTAATGATATTAAATTATCAAATATTTTAATATCTTATATGATGAGTATTAAATGTGGAGAATCCAATATTAAGATGCAAGTATTTAAAAAAGTTGCAAAATTTTCTAACATTAAAAATTCAATTAATACATTTAAAAAAATGTATAACATAAAGTAATGAGGAGGAAAAATATGTGGCCATTTAGTAAAAAGCAAGTTATATTTAGCAATAAAAAATACATTGATTATTTACCAGTAGGAACAATTATAAAACTTTATAATGATAATACTGAATATATGATATATAGATATTTAGGTAATGCGTGTATGACGTTTAACTGTAAATCTCAATCTCTTAAAAAATCAAAAATATTTTATAAAATTATTGATAACAAAAAAACATTTTATCATGTTGACTATGCAATTACTACTTATCCTGCTGGTGATTTGTCAGAAGTATTATATATTATACAAGACGATATAGAAAAAATAATATATTTAGGTTACAATGACAGATATAGAGAAAATATTTTAAATGATATTGATTTATGGAATGGTAAAAAAGGTGATATAAATGAATAAAGAATTACTACCTATTGGAACTTTAATTGAACTTAGTGATGGAAAAAAACTGATAATTATATCTTATGAGGAAAATGCGAAACATAAAATTTCTTATTTATGTGGTGGATACCCTAGTTATTTTTTAATTGATCTTATTCCATCATCTAAAAAAAATGAGTTTATAAAAAAATATAAGCATTATAACACAGATACTTATTTGGAATTAGATAGTGATTATAAAATTGTACATATCGGTTATAAAAATAATGAATTTTATGAATTAGAAAAAAATTTTAAAAATTTAAATTTATTATAAATATAATGATTGATGTTTATGTATCAAATGGTTAATTATTAAAAAGAGTTGTAAATGATTACAAAACTAGTTCCATTTGAAATTTACACCAGTTATTGGCGTTTTTTTGCAGTAATTTTGAGAAAATTATATTTATATTTTAAGTATTAAAACTTTTATAATTTTATATCTATATATAGATAAGATAAGAATAAAGTATAAATAAGAATAAACAAGCATATTTTGCCATCACTCTAAGGAGTGCGGTTCACCTGCTTGTTTATTTTTTCACATAAATTATAATACTATTATCTATAAAGTTGCAATCCACTCTTCAATTTCCGAAGATGGAGTTTTAAGATTAGATGTGTAACTTTCAAATTCTATGTTCTTTTCATTTATGATATTGGAATTAGGACATAGTTTTTTTATTTCTACAAAAGTTCTTCCGAGCCAACCAGCATTTGTGGAAAAAGGAATAATTGTTTTGCCACTCAAGTTATTTTGGGTTAAGAATGTTCTTATGGCGGGAGCTGGCCTATACCACCAAGTGGGCGTGCCAAGTATTATTGTGTCATATTTTGATAGATCAACATTTAGTGGATTGATTTCGGGAAGATAGTTGCTTGCTTCACTATTGTGATTATCATTTACGACAGTATCATAATCAGTTGAATATGGTACTTTGGTAGTTATTTCGGCAATATCGCAGTTTAATTTATCTTGGATTTTGTTTGCTATTAATCTTGTATTTCCTGTATATGAAAAGTATATTATTATCTTATTGTTATTCATTTTTTCACCTTACTTTCGTTAATATAATTTCTTTGTTATGTATATTTAACCTAGTTTGTCATATTCTTCATCGGATACTTCTTCGCACCACTCGGTATGAGTATCTTCCCCTGGTACTTCGATAGCGATATGGCTGAACCAAGAGTTTTTGCTAGCCCCGTGCCAGTGTTTTACATTAGCAGGAATAGTGATAACACTGCCAGCCTTTAGGCGAATTGCCTCTTTTCCTTCTTCCTGATAAAAACCACAGCCTGCAGTGCATATTAATATCTGACCACCGCCTTTTTGGGCGTGATGGATATGCCAGTTATTTCTAGATTTTGGTTCAAATGTTACATTAGCAAGAAAGATTGTCTCCTTAGGATTGGTTAGGGGATTTAGATAGGAATTACCAATAAAGTATTTGGCGAAATCTACATTGGGCTCCCCCAAGCCGAATACATTTTCTTTATTGAATTCTTCTTTATTCATCTTTATACACTTCCTTAATTATATTGAATGCACCCCAAGCTTTGGGCCAACCGACATAGAATGCTATATGGGTTATTATAGCGGCCATTTCTTCTTTGGTAACATTGTTATTTTTGGCATTTTCTATATGGTATTTTAGGGAGTTATCTATTATCCCTGATGAGACGATGGATACTACTGTTATTATACATCTTGTTTTGAGGTCAATTGCTGGATCGTTCCAATTTTCTCCAAAGAGAACGTCATCATTATAGTGAGCAAAGTTTGGAGCTAGAGTTCCTAATTGGTCTCGACCGGCGGTTTGCTTTATCATATTATTTCTCCTTTCGTTATTATTTTATTTTTCTAACCATTTATGTATTTCTTCAGGAGTTACATTTCTACTAAATTTTTCACCATTTATGAAATTTAGATTTGGATACTTATTTTTTATGCTATTATAACTGTCTGTTACAGTAGAGCCTCCTGATGTTACGAAAACATATAAATTCTTATTTTCTAAATTATTTTCTTCAATAAATGTATCTATTATATTGGGTTCTTTATACCACCATACTGGGAAAGCGATAATAATATTATCGTAGTTTTCTATGTTTTTTACCTTATTCTTAATGCTAGGTCTGGCATTATCGTCGTGCATTTCTAGGGATGTTCGACTTTGCTTGTTGGTCCAGTCTAAATCTTCGCTGGTATATTTTTGGACGGGTTCTATTTCGAAGAGGTCACCATCTATTTCCTTTGATATTATTTGGGCTACTTCTTTAGTAGTTCCGGTTGCTGAAAAATAGCATATTAGAGTTTTATTCATTTTTTATTTTCTTTCCTTTCTTAATTTTATTATATCTTAATTTTGGATTTTATTATATCTTACCTATTTTATCTCATTTTATTTATCTTATTATATTTATCTGTCCTATTATATTTATCATATATTATTTATTTTGTTTTAGATTTTTTATGTCATCGATAATTTGTTCTGGAGTTAGTCTATTTTCTTTTAGGACTTCTTCTACTTTATACCTATCGTAGAATTTTTTTTCTAAGCCATAATTTAATACTTTTATGTTATCTTTACCATAGTATGAGGCTATTTTTTGGCCAAAACCTCCGTCGAGGATACCGTCTTCAAGGGTTATTATTGTATTATGGTTTTCTTTTAAGCTTGATAGCATCTTTTTATCTAGTCCGGTTATGAAACGAGGATTGATAAGAGTTGGCTTTATATTTAGCTCCGTTTCGATATCTTGGGATAGTTTTTCACCTAATTGATAGAAGTCTCCAAGAGCTAGTATAGCAATATTGTTTCCTAATTGCTCCATTTTATAGGTGTTGATGTTATCATAGTTTTTATCGGGAACTCTATTATCTGTTACTACTTCGTTACAAGGGATACGAATTGCTACGGGGTGGTTTTCTTGTTCGATTGACCACGATAGCATATTTAGGTATTCTTCTTTAGAAGTTGGAGCAAGATATACTAAATTTGGTATATTGGATAAGAGGGGGATGTCGTAGATACCGAGATGGGTTACATCATTCATTCCATAAATGGAGGCTCCGTTTACTAGTATAGTGGCGGGATTGTTATTTATACATAAATCTTGGGACATTTGGTCGTAAGTTCTTTGGATAAAACTTGAATAGGTTGCAAAAACTGGTTTTCCGTGATTTTTGGCTATTCCGGACACAAGCGCTATTGCGTGTTCTTCAGCTATTGCCACATCTATGAACTGGGATTTTGCTTCTTTTCGTCTTTCCTCGTTAAAGCCTATATTGGTAGGTACGGCTGCTACTACTACGGCTACTCTGGGATCTTGTTTGATTTTACCTAAAAGGTATCTACCGGTTATTTCGCCAAAGTCTTCAGATGGTGAAACGGGCTTTTTTTCGGGATTGTTTATATCGAATGGCATTGTCCAGTGCCACTGCTCTTTATGGGTTTCGGCTGGTTTAAAGCCTTTGCCTTTTTCGGTTACGATATGGACTACAATGGGATGATTAATGTCTTTGACTTGTTTAAATGTAGTTATTAGTTCTGGTAATGAGTTACCGTCTTTGACAAAGGTGTAATCTAAGCCCATTGCTTTAAATATGTTATTGGTGCTTTGGCCATTTGTTTCGCGTAAATCTTTAAGACTTTTGTATAGGCCACCGTGGTTTGGAGCTATGGACATATTGTTATCGTTTACAATTATTATTAGATTTGTGTTCATATTGCCAGCGAAATCAAGGCCTTCGAGGGCTTCTCCGCCAGAAAGGGAACCGTCACCGATAATGGCAATGACGTTATATTTTTCATTCTGAAGGTCTCTAGCTGTTGCTACTCCTGATGCTAGGGATATAGAAGTTGATGTATGGCCGACATTGAATAAATCGTGATCGCTTTCTTCGGGATTGGTATATCCGGATACGTCATTGTAATGTTCCTCTGATAAAAAGGCTTCTTTTCTTCCCGTTAGTATTTTATGAGAGTATGTTTGGTGTGATACGTCAAATATGAATTTGTCTAGGGGTGAATTAAAGACGTAATGTAAGGCAATAGTTGCTTCGACAAAACCGAGATTGGGACCTAAGTGGCCTCCGTGAAGGCTTAGTTTTTTGATTAGGGTTTCTCTTATTTCCTCAGCAAGGGTTGATAATTCTTCGTTGGTTAGGGTTTTGAGGTCTTGGGGACCTTCTATTTTTGGTAGTATTTTCATTATTTTATTCCTCCTTATTCTGTAAAGTCTTTTCTTTTTCCTTGACTTATTTCTTCATATAATTTTATTTTATAGTTTAGTTTTTTTATGGTTTCATCTAGTTGATTTCGTTTTTCGATTAGTTTTTGGTGTTGTTTTTCTAATAGTTCTTTTCTTGTATTTACGGTTGTTTTGCCTTGAGAAAGTTGTTTCATATATTCTTTCAGGACATCTATTTCGACACCCGCATCGCGCATACATTTTATAAATTCTATTTGTCGGCACGTTTTTTCATCGTAGGAACGAATTTTGCTGGGGCTGCGGGGCACATCGGTGAGAAGTCCGATTTTTTCGTAGTATCTCAGGGTATCTTTGGTGAGGCCGTATTTGCTACTTACTTCTGCTATTGTCATTTTATCCCTCCTATTTAGTTATATCACTTAGAGTTAACTCCAAGTCAAGAGTTTTTTTCATTTTTATTATACCATATTGGATATAGTTATTTTTGGGGCATATAATTTTAGGGGGATTTTTATGGGGAATGGGAATGAGAGGGAGTTGGAGAAGATTAATACGGATATTTTGTTTTACTTTTTGCTACTGATTTCGAGTGGGATTTCTTTTTATATTATTAATGAGAAGAGGAAGGGGATTTTGGAGAGGGGGAAGAGGTCGGGGGAAAGTCTTAATAGTATGTATATTTTTAATAGGAGATTAGTTGTTTTTGTTAATATTTATTTTCTTATTAATGTGTATAATTCGTATAATGAGGCGATTAGTAGGGACGATATTTCGGAAAGTGAGTTGTATCAGACGAAGTTATTGTTTTGGGGAGTAGTGTTTGGATTTATTGGTTCGCTCTTTTATTTGCCTATTACTAATAGTAATTTTATTATTAAGAGGTAGTATATTTTGGGGAATGGGGGGTATATTAGGAGAGAAAGGGGTTGATATTTTGAATAGTAATAATGGGAATTTTTATATGAATGATTATTTTGATTTTTTTAATTTGCCTTTTTCGAGGGATAGGGAGTATATGAAGACGGATATTTATGAAAAGGGGAATAGGTATGTAATTGATATTGACCTGCCGGGGTTAAAAAAAGAGAATATTTGTATTAACTATGAGAACGGTTATTTGACGATTAGGGCTAGGAAGGATATTTCGAAGGAGAGTTATGTGGGACTGATTAGGAAAGAGAGGTTTTTTGGAGAGGCAAAGAGGAGTTTTTATATTGGTGTTAAGAGGGAAAGTGATATTAAGGCTATATATAGGGATGGGATTTTGAATATTTCTTTTCCGAAAGAGGAACAGGTTAAGGTTAATGGAAAGAATATTGCCATTGAATAGTACTTGTTTTTTTTATGTTTTTGTTATAAAATTGTAACAGAGGTGAAGTATGAATATTAGTAATAAATGGAAAGATTATGAGATTTTGGCTAGTGGGAATGGAGAAAAATTGGAGAGATTTGGGAATATTATTCTTAGTAGGCCGGATCCACAGATTATTTGGAACAAGAGTGATTTAGAGATTTGGAAGAGAGCGGATGGGGTTTATCATCGTAGTAGTAATGGTGGTGGTTATTGGGAATTTAAGAGAAGACTTCCTGATTATTGGACTGTTAATTATGGTAAACTTAAATTTAAGATTAGTCCTACTAACTTTAAGCATACGGGGATTTTTCCGGAACAGGCTTGTAACTGGGATTATATTATGGATATGATTAGTGGAGCTGGTCGAGATATTAGAGTGCTTAATTTGTTTGCATATACGGGAGGTGCGACGATGGCGGCGTCAATGGCAGGAGCTAAAGAGGTTGTTCACGTTGATAGTTCGAAGGGTATTAATGATTGGGCCAAGGAGAATATGGGGTTATGTGGACTTGAGGGAAATGTTATTCGTTTTATTGTTGAAGATGCTATTAAGTTTTTGGAAAGGGAAAAGAGAAGAGGCAGGAAGTATCAGGCTATTATTATGGATCCGCCTAGTTATGGGAGAGGTCCTAATAAGGAAGTTTGGAAATTTGAGGATAATTTGATGAGACTTCTTAGTTTGGTTAAGGATGTTTTGGATGAGGATTATTTGTTTGTGCTTATTAATTCTTATACTACGGGGATTTCTCATATTTCGCTTAATAATATTTTATCTATGGTTTTTGATAAGGAAAAAGTGGAGACGGGAGAAATTGGTCTGCCTATTAGGGAAAATGATTTAGTTTTACCGTGTGGTATTTATGGAAAAATTACCAAATATTAATGTTATATATGAAGATAATCATCTTCTAGTTGTGGAAAAGCCTATTAATATGCCCGTTTGTGAAGATAGTAGCGGGGATGAGGATTTTCTTTCTTTATTAAAGAGTTATATTAAGATTAAATATAATAAACCTAATAATGTTTACTTGGGACTTGTTCACAGGCTAGATAGACCGGTTGGCGGGATTATGGTTTTTGCAAAAACTAGTAAATGTGCGGCAAGGTTATCGAAACAGATTAGTGAGCATTCTTTTGAAAAGACTTATTATGCTGTTGTGACGGGGAGACTTGAAGATAAGGGAAGATTTGAGGATTATTTGATTAAGGATCATAGGTCTAATATGGTTAAAGTTACTAACAAAAATGAGGGAAAAATTGCTATTTTGGATTATGTTGTAATTAAGAGGAAAGATGGGTTTAATCTGGTTAAGATTAATCTTAAAACGGGTCGTTCGCATCAGATTAGGGTTCAGTTTTCTTCGAGGGGTAATCCTTTGGTTGGGGATCATAGGTATAATGTTAATGATATGGATAGTAAAACTAATATTGCTTTATTTGCAAAGAGTATTTGTTTTAGGCATCCTATTAGTAATGATAAAATGTTTTTTGAGTTGGAATTACCAAAAAGATATCCTTTTAATTTATTTTAGGATATTTTTTTATAAGAAAAAAACTACCATTTTTTGGTAGTCTTCTTATCTATACTCTTTTTTTCCGGTTGCTTTATATCCGTCAAGAACACTTGATGTACTCCATTTTGTATTATTGTAGTCTACTCCACTTTCAACATCTTGTGTACTAGTCCAAATATCTGTTACTTGATATGATGAGTAATTACTTCTGTTATCGTAAGCATCAACAACGCAATCACTTGTTGGTGCTTTATAAGTTAATGTAAATTTAATTGGCATATATACTTGTGAACCTTTTAGGGAAGTAATTGTACTTGTTTTGTGAACAGTTACCGTAACTATTCTCGTGTTTTTATCGATATTTACTTCTCCTGTATATCCATAAGTTGCACTGTGATTTTTATAGTTTCTAGCATCTTCTTCAGTTAATCCACCATTATTATTACCACCTGTCCACATAATGATATTTTGATTTCTTTCGTTTATGTAAGTACTATATTCACTAGAACTTGAAAATCTATCTATATTTGATACGGATATGCTGGTTGCATTTGATGGTATATTCGTTACTTTTACTTTATATGTAAAGGTATTTCCTTTGGCATAACTATTATAATCTGTATTTGCTAAGGTATAATATGTGTGTGAACCGCTTGATATTTTGCAATATTTGGCTACTTTTCTTGTAACTCTACTGTATGTTATTTTAGCGTGTTCATAGTATAGTGTTTTTCTTTCTGTTGTTGTTCCAGTTGCGGCATTATTGGCAGCATTGCTACTTGCACTATTTGATTTTTTGTTTCCACTTGAGCTGTTATTTGATTTGGAACTTGAACTTGAATTGGAACTTGATGATGTATTATTATTTGATTTAGTGCTATCTGTTTTTTTACTATCACTTTGGTTAGTATCTTTTTTACTATCAGTACTATCTTTGGTACTGCTATCTGTCTTTTTATCTTCCTTAGTTTCCGTGGTTTTATTATCATCAACGGTTGTCTTATTACCATTTCTATCTATCTTAGTAGTTGTAGTATCTTTTTTATTTCCGCAAACTAATTCTACTTTTATTAGTGCATATTCTTCATATTTAGTCGCTTTAGCGTAACTTTGCTCCTTATCACAACTATCAATAGTCTTAGATTTGACTAATTTTTGGCTAAGCATTTCGTTTAAGGTTAAAATTTTGCTTTTTCCTACTTCTTGTGGTAAATTGTCCTCTGTAAAATAGTTTTCGGCTGCTACTTTCATTCTTGATAGGTCGTTTTCTAAATCTTTAGTAGAATATGAGAAGAAAACTTTAGTTACAAGCCAAACGGCAAGTAAGATGAACATCACGAATATTATTACTTTGATAAATAGACCGATCCAATTAATTCCATAATCTTTTTCATTATCTTCATTATTATACATTTTAATCCCCCCTTAAAAAGTATGTCTTTCCCTCAATGTTGCCTATTATTTTAGCATTTTTTCAAACATTTGTCAAGTAGTATGTTGAAATTTGTAAAAAAAAGATTAAAACGGGTATTTGGTCGTTTTTTCAAACTTTTGGGAATTAACTAAATGCTTACCAATATTAAACCTTTTAGGGGGGCCTAGCTTTTTAATCTATATTTTCTATATGGTATGGGTCTTTTTGCTATAATGTAGGTGGTGATGAGAAATGAAGAAAAAATTTTTGAAATCATCAATTAATATAATTAAGAAAAGTAATCCTAACATCAGTGAAGAGCAGGTAGAAATTATTGAGTATGGGCTTGAGGGTATATATTTGACATTTTCAAAACTTATTATCTTAATTCTTCTATCAAGTATTTTAGGGATATTGTGGCAGGTTATATTATTATCTATATTTTATAATATTATTAGAACTGTTGCTTTTGGTCTTCACGCCTCGAAGAGCATCCATTGTTTGATTATGTCCTTAGTTATGTTTATTGGGGGTACTTATATATGTCTTGATGTTAATTTTGGTTTAATTTTTAAAGCGATTATCAGCGTTATTTGTGTGTGTTTATTGTTTAAATATGCTCCTGCAGATACAGAAAAGAGACCTATTATTAGTAAAAAGAGGAGAAATACATATAAATTTCTTAGTACGTTGTTTGGTTTGATATATACTTTCGTAATTGTTGTTTATAGTGACAATGTTATTTCGATGTTTATGCTTATAGGAATGGTAGAAGCTGTAATTATGGTTTTACCGTTATCTTACAAAATTCTTGATTTATCTTATGATAATTATAAGAATTATGAGGTTGGTTTAAGTAATTAAACATAAAAAGGAATAGAAAAGGAGGGATATTATGAAATATTTTGCTGGTATACTAACTGCTATTGGTAGTTTCGCTGCTACTATGGGAAGTCAAGCTTGTATGTTTTGGTTTACTGATGAACCTAAAATGCCTAAAAGTTTAATTAAATAACTTTACTGATTGTTTTCTAAAATTTCTAAAAAATCAAGTTCCCTAGACTTGGTTTTTTTGGTCTTTAATTAGTAACGTTTGGACATAAATTATATTTATTATTTCTCGATGTACTTCAAACATACTATTTTGCTCTATTATATTATTCGCGAGTAGTAATCCGTGGCCACGATTTTTGCCTTTAGTGGAATATCTTTCCTTACCGACTTTCTCATCTATATTACCAGAAAATGAATTACTTATTATTATTTCAACACCACCCAATGTTGTATACATTTCTATTCCCATAGCTTTTTCGGGAGTTTTGATACTTGCTTCGATAGCATTATCTATAAATACGCCTAATAATTTCCCTAAGTTTTTAAAATCTTTAGTATCAAGAGATATTATTGTAGAATTTGCTATTTTTGAAGATATATTTACAGAAACATTTATGCCTTTGGATTTTGCTTCGTCTATTTTAAAATATAATAGTCCTTTTAGTCCATTAGCTGGTAAATATGTTAATTTAGCATATTCTTGATTATTTATTTTTCTAATATCTCCATATATTTCATCAATGTATGCTATTATTTCTTTATTATTTACACCATCTAACATCATTGATCTTATAGTAGTAAACTGATTTTTAATTTCGTGATTGGTTACTCTTTGTGTTTCAATTTCTGTTTCATATATGGTTATGAACTCAAGCATTTTATCATATTTTTCTACCGTTTTCTGTTTGGCTATCCTTGCATTATAGTAACTCATAAGTATTAATGAAAAAATTATAATCATAGTCACTAGCACTAGGGTGTCTGAATGAGTTATTTCTTGAAACATATCTACTATATTATAAAAGACAAGCACAATACAAGTAAACGTTCCTATAGCATAAGCAATATTTACTATATTATTTTCTAATTTGTGACTAAATAATTTTTGAAGATGCCTTTTGCCAATAAAAGTTAGCAATATAAATCCAGAACATACTATTGAGTTTGCTAGGGCAGTGCCTGCAAAATTATTATAATAATATTCTTTACTAATTCCAGCAATATCAATAGCAACAAATAATGTAATTAAATCTGGAACAATTAATATTATTGAATATACAAATGTTAGTAATATAGCTTTGGAGGCACTGATATTAAATAATCTTCTATAAACAGCAACATAAACTATAAAATTTATTATTGACCTTGTACTTCCTTCACAATTTAGAAAAACTATTGTATAGACGGTGGTAATAATTAGAATTGATAGAATGTATTTGGGCTTATAAATTTTTTCATTATCTTGAAGAGCAACACGAGCATAGTATATACTTCCAATACTTAATACTAAACTACCGATGATGTTACTGAGAATGCTTTGCAAATTGTCTTAAACCTTTTTTATGACGTTCTGATAATAGTGGGATCACTACATCATTTTTTAGTTTAATTAAGTTTTGGGAAAAGTCTATGTCTCTTATTGCTTCTGAATTTACTATACACGCTTGATGGGATTGATAAAACTTAGATGTTAATTTCTTTTTGATTTGAACTAGTGTTGTATTTATAGATAGTGCGGCACCATCCATTAAATGAATTGTACACTTTGATTGTTGTGGTTCTTTTTCAATATAGGCTATCTCACTACATAGAACACGATGGTGTCTTTGACCGAAACTGAAATCTAATATGGCATCTTTCTCAATGTTTTCGTATATGGTTCTTACCGTTTCTATTAGTCTTTCGCTATAGTCGCCACTGCCTTTACTGATATAGTCTACAATCATTAATCGAAAATGAAATATTTCACTTTTGTGATTTGTGTATTCTGTGGTTACTACTATGTAACTTTTCCAATCGTATTTTCTTATAATATTTGCTACTTCAAGTCCAGATGTGTTCTTTAGCTCAATATCTAGTAGATAAATTTTTGTGTCATCATTAGTTTTAATAAAGTTTTCTAGTTCTGAATTTAACTCTGAATACACATTTACTCTGTAATCGATATCGTAATGCACCATCGCTTTATTAATTGCTAGCCTTGTCCTCTCTAAATCTTTTGGTTTGTCTTCGCATATTACGAACCTTAGCATAATACATCTCCTCCTAGGTGAATTCACCTTTATTATAACACAACTTTTTTTATTTTGTTACCTAAATGGTTACATTTATGAAATATTTGTTACGTAAAAAGCAGAAATTTGCTATTTCTGCTGGTTACTTACTAAATTTATGGCTTCTTGTAATTGATTATCATTTTCTGGAGTTGGATTTTGGTAATAACTTTCATCTAATTCTATAACGTTAGTGGGAGTTACCCCTACTTCATTTATCCAATTACCATTTGGTGTTAACCAGTTTTCAATAGTATATTTTATCATACTGCCATCTTCTAAGTTCATTGTTTGTTGAACTGTCCCTTTTCCATAGGTATTTGTTCCTACCACAAAGCCTTTATAGCTTTCTTTAATTGCGGATGCTAGTATTTCGGAAGCGGAAGCGCTACCACCATTTACCAGAATTGCTATTGGGTAGGTACGTTTTTCCTTGGTTGTATCCTTTTTGGTTTCTACTTTTTTGGTACTTTTTTCTAACTTATATATTACGTCTCCTTTTTTTAGAAGACTAGATGCTATGTTTGTTACAACGTTTAGATATCCTCCGTTATTGTCTCTGACGTCTATTATTAAGCCGTCAATATCTTTTTTTTCTAATTCTTTTAATTTTTCTTTGAATTGTTTATCGGTTACGGAAGAAAAGATTGATATATCTATGTAGCCTATTTTTTTATCGTTTTTTTCGTATACTTTGGTAGTTACTGTTGGTACTTCTAGTTTTTGTCGTTTTAGTTTTACTTCTTTTTCTTCACTATCTCTTTGGATAGTTATTTTTACCTCCTTTTTATCTAATTCTTTTATATAATTTGCCATATCGGAACTGGTTTTATCTGAGAAGTCTTGGCCGTCTATTTTCTTTATTATATCTTTTTCTTTTAAGCCGGCTTTACTGGCGGGGCTATCATCAAAGACTTCAATTATTTGAATGCCGTTTTCATTGGTTGTTACTAGGCATCCTATTCCTTCATAGGTTCCGCTTACGGTTTCATTAAATGTGGTTGCTCCGTCGACATTGTTGTAGGTTGTGTATTTATCGCCAATGGAGGACATCATTCCTTCGATAGCACTTTCTACTAGTTTACTTGTATCTAGTTTATCGGGATAGTTTTTTAGGACGGTTTGGTAGGCATCAACGAACTTGTTTAAGTCTTTGGATAGTAAGCGATAGTTTTTTCCTCCGGATAGGATTTTGTTTAGGGAAAAACAGGTAAAAAATCCTATTACTAGGGATATTATCATTATTATGAATACTTCTTCAAAGGTATAGGTGTTTTTTTCTTTGTTTTTTTCTTTTTTGGGCCGTAATTTATGAAATAATGGGCTTTTTTTTGCAGTTTTTTGGTTGCAGTTTTTGAAAATCTGTAACTTTTTCCTTTCATTTTTTCTTTTTTTGTGTTCCATTTGCTCACCATCTTTTCTAATAGTAGTTTACCATATTTTTTTCGCTCTTACAAGTCTTTTGGGCTAGTTTACATTATTAATTTATACATATTATTTTTAATAGTTGGTAATAATAAAAATGGTGAATTGTATGAAGAATATTAATAGTATTGTAGAAAAGATTAAATGGAAAACTAATGAGAATGGTAACTTTATATATAGAAAGAAGTTTATTAATGATGAGGTTATTTTTGTTATCTATAATGAAACGGTATGTTCTAGTGATAGTATTAGTGACTTTGTTATTAGGAGTTTGGATTGTATTGAGGAAAGAGGGGTTAAGTGTAAGGATATTTACCGAGAAATTGTTAATAGTATTGATGATTTTAAGGTTAAGATTTTGAATTCTTTTGATGATATTATTTATTATATTAATAGTGGTTTTACGGTAATACTTGTAGAGGGTAAAAAGCCTATAGCGGTTGAGACGAAGAAGAATTTATCGAGGGGAATATCTAGTCCTCTTACAGAGAATAGTGTTAGAGGGGCTATGGATAGTTTTAATGAGAATATTGAAACTAATATTGGTCTTATTTATAGGAGAATTCGCTCTGGGGACTTATGGGTTATGGATTTTAAGATTGGGAAATACACGGGTACTAAGGTTAGTCTTCTTTATGTTAATGGGATTGTTAAGGGGGAACTTGTTGATACTATTAAGAAGAGGCTGGAGAATATTGATATTTCGGGGATTATTAATTCGGGACAGATTAAGAATTTAATTGAGAATGAGGATAAGTCGGTGTTTCCGACAATTATTAGCAGTGAAAGACCGGATACGACCGCGGAAGCTCTTTTGAATGGAAAAGTGGTGATTGTGGTTGATAATTCGCCGTTTGTCTTGATTATGCCGGGGCTGTTTAGTGATTATTTTATTGACGCGGAGGACAGGTACAATAAGGGGTTGAATGTTACTTTTACGAGGATTGTGAAGTATTTGGCGTTTTATATTTCTCTTTTGACGCCGGCGTTTTATATTGCTATTACTACTTACAATCAGGAGATGATACCGACGCTTCTTATTATTAATTTTGCGGCTCAAAGGAATAGTATTCCGTTTCCGGCGTTTTTTGAGGCCCTGATTATGATACTTGCTTTTGAGATTTTGCGGGAGAGTGATCTTAGAATTCCTAATTTTACGTCGAGTGCTTTATCGATTGTGGGGGCGTTGATACTTGGGGAAGCGGCTGTTAATGCGGGGCTGGTGTCACCGATTATGATTATTGTAGTGGCCTTGACGTCGATTGCGGCTCTTTCGTTTTCGGAACAGGAAATTATTAATGGGCTGAGGTGGTACAGGTTGTTTTTTATGGTTGCGGCTAGTTTTATGGGAATGTATGGGCTTGTTTTGGCCTTTACTATTTATATTATTAAGATGGCTAGTCTGAAGTCTTTTGGGAAGCCGTATTTGATGCCATTTATTCCTACTTATAGGGAGGGGCTTAAGAATAGTATTGTTAAATTTCCGGAGAAAATGATTAGGAAAAGGGTTAGTTATTTGTCTAATAATAGTGTGAAAATGGGTGATATGAATGATTAAGAGAATTGGTTTGATTATAATTATGATTGGTTTTTTGGGGGGATGTTATAATTATGAGGAGCTAAATAGTATTGCTATTATTTCGGCTATTGGGATTGATTATAAGGATGGGGAGTTTAAGGTTTCTTATCAAATTGTTAATTCTAATAATACTAGTACTAATACTGGCTATGAGCAGGCTAATGTGGTGGTTTATGATTATCCGGCCAAGAGTTTGGAGGAGTCGGCAAGAGAGGCGTCGCTTCTTACTTCGAAAAGGTTATATGCTTCGCACGCCAGAGTGGTGGTGGTTAGTGAAGAGGTAGCGAGGAGTTATTTACCAGAGGTTATGGACTTTATTTATAGAAATCCGGATATTAGGAATGAGTTTTATATGGTGATGACGAATGGGAATAGTCCTAGTGATGTTTTGAAGGTTATTACGCCGCTTGTTAATATTTCGGGAGAGGATATTGCTAATAGTTTGATTAATAGTAATGAGATTATGGGGATTAATGAGAGTATTATGTTTAGTGATCTTCTTAATAAGTATCTTAATCCGAGGTGGGATGTGGTGATGCCGTCTATTGAGATTATTAATAGTAAGGATAATAATGGGAAGAATATTGGGAATATTAGTGATAGTGATAAGAATGGGGATAATGGGGATGGTAAGGATATGGATAAAAGTGATAAGGATACGGAGGGCGAAAGTACCGAGAATTTGAAGAAGTCTGATTATGATGCGAATATTTTGATATCGACAATGGGGGTGTTTCGAGATAGTGAATTTTTGGGATTTTTGACCGAAGAAGAGAGTATTTCTTATAACTTCATTACGGGGAACCTTAATAAGACCCTCGTAGAGTATGAATGTGGTGATAATAAATTTGTTGTTTTGGACATTATTAAGATTAAGAGTGGGATGGATGTGCTTGAGGGCGGGAAGATTTCCGTCAAAATTGGGGGGCGAGCGTCGATTGCGGAGACGCATTGTAAGATGGATTTGCGGGATGAGCGGGTGATTGCGAGGATTAATAAGAGGCTGAATGAGCGGATTGAGGAGATGGTTGAGAGGAGTTTTTACAGTATTCGGGATAGGTATAATTCGGATATTTTTGGGATTGAGGATATGTATTATAAGAAGATGAATGGGTATTATAAGACGGTGAGCAAGGATTGGGATGGGTATTTTAGGAATATTGGGATTGAGGTTAAGAGTGATGTTAATTTGTTCTCGAAGGGAAATGGATTAGGAGGTATTTATGAAGTGGAAAATTAATAGTTTGCAGTTGGTTACTTTGATGGCGTTTCCAATTATTGGGACAATTATTGGGATTGGGTCGCAAATTTTGTTTGTAAATAGTTCTGTGGATAGTTATCTGAGCATTATTGTGACGGGGATTTTGGGGTTTGGTTATTTGGGGATGTTGTATTTTGTGCTTAATTATAGGGGGAGTTTGTCCTTGTTTGATGTTAGTAGAGAGGTTTTGGGAAAGTGTGGGGGGAATGTTTGTAATTTTATTTTGTGTCTTATAGGGATTGTGATTGCAACGACTAGTTTATTTAGTATTTCTAATTTTGTGTCATCACAGTATTTGATTAGGACACCGTTATTTTTGGTTTCTATTCTTATGATTTTTGTTGTTATGTTTAATGTTAGTAAGGGATTTCAGGTTATTTCGAGGGTTGGGGCGATTATTCTTCTTATTAATTTTACTTTATTTTTTGTAGCAGTACTGGGGCTTATTCCGGATATTAAAATGGATAATATTATGCCTTTTATGGGAGAAGGGATTGGGAATGTTTTTAAGGGGGGCGTGCTTTTGATGTTTACGAATATTGTGCCTATTTTTTTGATTGGGGCAGTTAAAATGGATAATATTACAGATAGGGAGAGGGTGAAAAAGTATGGAGCGTTGATTTATGTTTTTTCACTACTTATTTGCTTTTCTATTGTGTTTGTTACGGCGACGGCGTTGGGGAAGTATTTGATTTCGATGTATCAGTATCCGGAGTATTTGGTTACGCAGAAGATTTCTTTTATGGATTTTATTGATAGGATTGAGAATTTGATTGCAATGCAATGGATATTTGGTGCGGTTATGTATATTTCGATTGTTATTTATTTTGTTACGGAGTTTGTTTGTCATAAAGAGGAAGATGAGCCTAATAAAATTGTTATTTTTGTTAGCTCGGTGGTAGTGCTGATATTGTGTAACATTTGTTTTAAGAATAATACTTTATTTGATTATTTTATTACGAATATTTATCCTCTTATTTGTATGGGAGCGTTTGGTATTATTACTTTACTTTTTATTTTAATTTTATTTAAGAAAAAGAGGGTTAAAACTGGTAATTGCTAGTTTTTTTTGATACAATTATATGGGAGTTGATTTTATGTTATTTAGAAAAGCTATATTGCTAATTCACGGGTTTGCTGGTAATTCTTTTGACTATGGAGAGCTTGGGAATGAGCTTCAGTATTATTTGGATTTTGATGTTTATACTTTTACTCTTCCGGGTCACGATAAGACTTTTATTTCTAATGTTAGTTATGAGGATTGGATTAATTCGGCAGAAAAGATGATGGATAAACTTATTAGTATTGGATATAAGAATATTTATGTTGTTGGGCATAGTATGGGAGGAGTTATTGCTAGTCATATTGCGAGTAAGTATAATAAATATGTTAAAAAAGTGGTGTTAGCAGCTCCGGCTTTTAGGTATATGTATTTTAAGAATGATAAGATTGATATTATTAAGAGTATTAAAAAAAGCCCTGAGATTTTTGGAGGGCTGGATATTCATTTGGTTTTGTCAAGGATTTTGAAGGTGCCAATTAAGACGGCTATGGAATTTACAAAACTTGTTGATAAGTATCACGATAGTCCTAAGAATATTATGGCACCAATTATGATTATTCACGGAACTAGTGATAAGATTGTTCCAAGCGAAAGTTGTGAGTATGTTCACAAAGTGGTTAAATCGAAGGTTAATATTCTTGTTAATATGGATAGTGTTAATCACGATTGTTTTACAGGAAAGAGAAAAGATGAGGTTATTATGGCTACTATTACTTTTCTTAGAAAAAAATATATTATGGATATTAATAAGACCATTGAAATGTAAAAGAGTGGGATTGGTCCCACCCTTTTTAGTTAGTTTCGATTAGGCCTAAGTTGCCATCTTTTCTTTTATAAAGAACACATATTTTATCAGTTGCTTCATCTTTGTAAACAAAGAATGAGTGACCTAATAAATCCATTTCGAGCATTGCTTCTTCTTCATCCATTGGTTTCATTTCAATGGTTTTTCTTTTTACTATTTTGTCCTTTGTCTCTTCTTCTTTTGGTAGTTCGTATTCAAGATTAAAGGACATATATTTTCCTTGCGTATTCTGTTTATTTATTCTAGTTTTGTTTTTTCGTATTTGTCTTTCTAATTTATCTATTACGAGGTCAATAGCACTATAAAGATCTTCTGATTCCTCTTCACTTCTTAATATGAATTTATCAGTAGGAACTGTTACCTCTATTATTTGTCTGTTACCTCTTACTTTTAGGTTAACATTTGCGTTCAGACTTTCATCTTTGAAATATTTTTCTAATTTTCCTAATTTTGTTTCAACATAGGAATTAATTGCATCGGTAACTTCCATTTTGTCACCACGAATATTGTATTTCATTTTATCACCCTTTCAAGTTCTATTATATCACTTTTTGTGATAATTTTATGGAAGTTAACCAGATGTTAAAAAAGAAAAAATAAAACTGGCTTAAATCACTTCACAGTGATATATTTTCTGCTTCACAGACCCTGTAATCAGACTTCTCCACAGACTTAAATTCCGATAAGTGCTACCGTACTAATTTTTTATTATTAAGAAACATTATCCTATTCTTTATACTTTGGCATAGTTCTTCATATATAATTTTAATCCTTCGAACATTATATTTATACTTGCGTTTAAATCTCTATCTATTTTCTCGCCACATTTAGAGCAGTTGTATTCTCTTTCGGTTAAATCTTTGTATTTTCTATCTTGATTATTACATCTATTACATATCTGACTAGAAGGGTAATAGGTATTTATTTGATAGAATTTTTTGCCTTTATACTTTGACTTATAAAATAGCTGTCTTATTATTTCACTAAATGTAGCATCGTTTAGTTTACTAGATAGTTTGGTATTTTTTCCTTTAATAATCATTTCTTTGGTTTTTAATTTTTCACAAGTAATAATATCGTATTCATCAGTTATACTTTTAGTTATTTTATGGGTATAATATTTTCTGGCGTTGGCTAGTTTGCTATAAAGAATGGCTAGTTCCTTTTTACATTTATAGTAATTTTTACTACCTTTTTCTTTACGAGATAATTCTCTTTGTTTCCTTTTTATTCTTTTTTGATATTTATCTATATATTTATTGTTATCGTAAGTTATGCCA
>SAMEA104315424__coassemble_783_pt1 | contig 18641 bp, 19 predicted proteins | sample SAMEA104315424__metabat2_high_PE_039 | metagenome-assembled genome bin SAMEA104315424 (sample SAMEA104315424) | gut metagenome | biome: Monkey gut; feature: monkey-associated habitat; material: faeces | place: China | collected 2013
AAACTAATTCGATAATTTATTCATATTTTAGGGTAAATAAGAGAGGTAATCCACACCCAAGAATGGTAGCTAGGGCAATATAAAGTACATCACCTTAACTTCCCAAAAGTTAAGGCGTTTTTTTGCTACATTTTAATAAGCAGAAAAAACAGAATGTACTTTATGATTAAGACAATATTATCACAAAGATGATTAAAAAATCTAAGAATACTAAGAGTATATTCCTTGTCGTCCATAAAATCACATTCCTTTCCCAACCAAAGTGTCCCCGAATACATCCAAAGACCCCCAATGGGAATATTACCCTAACAACTTGAGCGTGCCTAATATAATACTAAACTTATTTACACGTGTCAAGTATTTTTTCCAAATAAAAGAAAGAACTCCACCTAAGTCCTCTCTTTCCATATCTATAAACTATGCAAACTTAATAACCTTAACTTTCTTCCTATCCTCTTTACCATTTCTAATAATACTATCTACTTCTCTAAGTAAATTCATACTAACATTACCGCCAATATGTTTATTCCTTTCTATATCAAATACCCTATAACCCATATAAGACATATTAACAAGATAAGCCCTTAAGAGTGGATAGACAAGACTATTATCTATAGCATATAAACTATTACTCTTCATTCCCGATAGGGTACTATCAAAGTCATTCTCGCAGAGATGGTTAATAACCTGCACATAAATATCTTTAGGAATATCCATAATAAGGGCCTCCTGCTCCTTATCCAAATACTCAATATCCATATTTTCTTGCAATAATCCCTTCTCTGTCTCTTTATTAATCAATATCATATTATATTTAGCCTTAATTAACATTTCTCTCTTCTTAGGATCTGTCTCCTTTTTTGCAGCCTCATCCAAGAAATAAGTATAAGCCATAGCAACATTGTTATAAAACTTCTCATCAATATCCATAAAATCAGCTAGTGACACACCCATATCTTGCAAATGATTGTTATAAAAATCATAATCATCAGATGGGATAGAATAATCAAATCTACCACAGTTCTTAATGACCTCTTCCTTAAGACGTTTAAGTATCCTCACATTAGGAGCTGTCAAATAATCTCCTTGCCAAGTATATCTAATATCATCAAGAGAGCCCATCATATTAAGAACCCCCATCATATCGCTAAACATCATATAAGTATCAATATCAAGGTCAAGTTTCCTATAATAGTCATCCTCAATCTCTTTCATAACCACATATCTAAGCAAATAACTATGATATAGCGGACTATCCTTGTGTCCCTCTATCTCAAGTTTCCTCATCTCACTCAAGTTAGCATCAAGTTTATTCGTAACATCCACAATTTTATGCAACATCGCTAATTTATATTCAAATTCTTCCATACTACTACCCCCAAACTATGTTAATAGTACCATAATTATTAATATTTGTCAAATATTTTATAACATTCGTTTAAGTTATTGCTCTTCAGGGGTCTTAACATATATCCCTAATTAAAAGCAACTTCCGTATCAATATTATCATCACTAATAACAATATATAAGAAAATAACGCCACTAATTAGAACAAGCATTGACCCAAGAAACGATAAATTAGTAAGTTCTATCTTTTTAGAACTATCATTAACATTCAAATTTAAAACATCTTCATAGCTACTTTTAGTAAAATAATAATAAATAATAACCAGCACTAAAAATATAAGTATCATTAACTTCTGATATTCTCCTCTACTCCTCTCGTCTCCATATAATATATAATCCTTCTCCTTTTTATTAGCAATCCAACTAAATATAATTATAAAGATATATATTATCCAAACCCCATTTTCTATATTAATTTCTTTAATTCTATTAAGTTTATCTTCCATATTACATAATATTTAATAGATAAATATAATATTATTACTTGATTAAATACTTAAAGATATGTTAGAATAAAGAAAAAGGAGGGTTATATATGAAAGAAGAAGAGAGAATTAAAATTATATCACAAATAAATAAAGATTTAAACGAAAAAGACAAACTAAGAGAAAAACAAGGACAATTAGAGGAGATGCGAAAAAATCCCCTCATAAAACAGTATCTAAGATTACAAAGTGATATAACTAGAATTAAAAAACGTCGGGAACAGTTTTCTAAAAATAGAGGGGAAATAGAGACAGATTTTTATAATTATATCCATACCAATAGTACCCCTTGCACGCACGATATTTGGATATATGAGGGGTCTTTTTCAAGAATACATTATCCTAGAACAGGATATATTGAAGACAGGCCTGTTAAAGATGAGAATGATATTGATTTCACTTTAAATATATATACTTGTTTAGAGTGTGGACAAAAAATCTGCACCTCTTTTTGGACAGATTTCGAAAAAACGCATTATGTTTTAAAAGATTATTCCTTAAAGAAAACGACCGAATTTTATACTAAAAAATATTATAATTTACTATATACTTGTACTGTAGATGAAGCTCAGCAACAAATAATAGGTATGTTTGACAAAGTAAAAGGAAAAACGAAAAAGCTAATTAAATAAAACACTACCAATAAAATTATATATCTACATAGTGACACTACATAAAGAGATAGCTCCAAACTATCTCTTTTAATAAAATTCGTTAAAAATATCACTAGAAACGTCATAAATATCATCCAAAGAAATAATATCCATATCTTCAAAAATAACCCTTCTCCTACTCAAATCGAGTTTTTTAATAATGCCCTTCTTCGTAGTATAACTGCCACCACTTTTTTTAGTGTCGGGAAGAAAATAAGTAATTTCCACCTCAATTTTATTGCCTATATTCATATTAATATAATTAAACTTTCTATTAAGAATATCTAACATATCCTCCCCTACATCTCTTTTCTTTTCCGTCATTCGAGAAGCTTCCTTTATATTATCACTATGCCCCGTTAGAGCTGCAAAAGGGGAAAACTGACTTGCTCGTGAAGAAATGTCCTGACGTTTATGATTAGATATAGGCCTATCCCTATTTATAATATCACTATAATCTCTCATCCCTTATGACCTCCTACTTCTCCATTTCGCTCTCGCATCGTTGCCCCTTCTTCAAAGTTCATTCCTCTTAAAATAGAATTTTTACCATATTTATCTTTAATACCAAGAATAGTATTTTGAAGATTTCCCTCTTCTTTCTCTCTAACCATATTCTTTTCCACACTCTCACTATAATTATCATAATTAGTAAATAAATCAAGTTGCATATCTCTGTCTCCATTATCAGGAGTATTTACAGGAACCACATCACTTGCTACTAAATATATTTTTCTTGCTAATAGTATGGGATTACTAACTTTATCGTAAACTTCCATTACTTTTTTCATAATAACAGTAGTTAAATTAGTTCTATATCCTATATTGACCGTACCTCTGGAATGCTTAGGAATAAGTCTCCCATACATATCAGTATCAATTTCGCCATTATACTTACTCTTAATATTTTCATCAGTAAGATTACTCGTGTCATAAATAATAGTTAAGACGAGACTACTAGTTTTAAGGTTTTTATAAACTAGATCCATAACTAAACTATCAGTCATTTCTTTCACTATTAGTCTCGTTTTTTTATTATCGTAAGGGCAGTGCAATACCTGACCCATACTAATACTGTGATGCCGAGGTTGATATTCTTTAACTTCCCTAATAGTACAAGGTTCGTATCCCCAAGCGTGATCAATAAGAAATTCAGCATTTACTCCAAATAATTTAAAGAGTAAATCTTCATTTTCTATTGACATTCTAGCAACATCACCCATTGTCTCCATACCATTTTCATAAAGTTTCTTAGCATATCCTCGCCCTACTCTCCAAAAATCAGTAATTGGCGTATGATGCCATAATGTTTCTTTATACATTTTTTCATTTAAGCAAGCAATTCTAACTCCATAACTATTAGCTTCCATCTTTTTAGCCGATATATCCATAGCAACTTTGGCCAAATACATATTAGTACCAAGTCCTGCCGTTGCTGTTATTCCTGTTTCTTTATAAACTGTGTTAATAATTTCTGTAACTAATTCTACAGGCTTTTTATTATATAGTTTTAAATATGGTGTTATATCACAAAATATTTCATCTATAGAATATACCAAAATATCATCACTGGATAAATACCTTAAATATATATTATAAATTCTTTCACTATACTTCATATATAATCTCATTCTAGGAGTTGCCATAATAAAATCAAGTTCTAAATTTCTATTTTTCTTTAATTCCGATGCTTTATAAGACTTTCCCATAAAAGGGCGATAACCATTTTTCTTCTTTCTATCGTAGTTTACTTCATTTACTCTCTTTTTAGCATCAAATAATCTACAACGACCCGATAATCCATAAGCTTTAAGGGGCGGGGTTACAGCAAGACAAATAGTTTTATCAGTTCTCGCCTCATCTGCTACTACTAAATTTGTATCAAGAGGATTAAGTCCTCTTTCGACACATTCAACGGACGCATAAAAACTTTTTAAATCAATACAAGCATATACCTTCATAACACACCTCTAAATATACAAATAAAGTATAACATCTTAAAAAAGAAAAAACAAGTAAATACGCATATTGGTAAAACTTGTTATTAATAATAATCAAAATTAGAGTAATTTTTGGAGTAATTATTATAAAAAGCCCCATTTTACGGGGCTTTATAAATCATATATGGTGCCGAATGGCAGAATTGAACTGCCCTCTGAAGCTTACCATGCTTCTGTTCTACCACTAAACTAATTCGGCAGAAAAGGATAATTATCTAAAGATAACAAATCCTATAATTACAAGTCCAAGTATTACTCTATATACAGCAAATACTTTAAAACTTCCTTTTTTAAGATAATCAAGTAAAAACTTAATAACTAAAATACCTACTATAAAACTAGAAAGAACTCCAAGCACAAAAGCCGTATTAAATACAAAATCTCCCAAACTTACAAGCACTGCTGCTGCAATCATTGGTGTCGAAAGTAAGAACGAAAACTTAGCAGCACTTTCTCTATCAATTTTCATTGCACGAGCAACGGTCATCGTAATACCTGATCTTGATGTACCAGGAAATGCACCCGCTATAGCCTGTGACATACCAATCAAAAATGCTTGCTTAAAATTAATCTTTTCATATCTAATTCTAGTTTTACATTTACTATCAACAACGTATAAAAGAATACCCATAACAATAAGCATTACTGCTATTGCTATCATTTCTTTATTCATTGTATTAAATATCTTACCCGATATCTTCTCTAAAATTATTCCTAATATTCCAGCTGGTATAGTGGCAATCATTATATACCAAAACATTCGACCATTAACACTATCCTCTTTCTTAAAGACCTTATTAAAGCCACCCTTTATTAAGTCGACCCAATCTCTAAAAAAGAAAATAGTAATAGCCATAAGGGTCCCAAAATGAAGAGCAATATCAAAACTATCAGGTATTTCACTCCATCCTAGTAACCACGGAAATATATTTAAATGGGCCGAAGAACTTATCGGAAGAAGTTCCGTAAGTCCTTGAATAATACCCAGTATTATACTTTGTAACGCAGTCATTAAATAATTCCTCCTACTAAAAAATATTAATCCTACTCACTAAGTATAACAAATATAAAATCAAAAGTAAAGAAAAAGTCATTAATTTTTCAAGAAATCAATAACTTTATCAAATAAGATTTGACTTTTTAACATTTCTTTAGCATCTTGTTCACTTAAAAGTTCTTCTTTGCTTACATTATGTTTTTCACAAAGTTCTTTAATCTTATTTTCTAATTCCTCTTCTGTAACATCAAATTTCTTATTATTAATAATTTCACTAATCATAAGTCTGCCTTGTACTCTAAACTTAGCTTCCTCTTCAAAGTTTTTCATTATCTCTTCTTCAGTAGTGTTATTATATTTAAGATAATCCTCTTCTTTAATACCATATCTACTCATATTGTGGATCATTTCGTGATACATATTATGAGCTTCTTCGTGATAGAATTCAGGATCCATTTCAAATTCTGTATTTTCAATAGCTTTCTTTATAATAGCATCAATATATTCGCTTTCTATTTTCTTTTCTTTTTCTTCTTTAAGTTCTTCTTCTACTTTCTTTTCCAAGTCTTCTTTAGAATTAATATCATCCATACCAAGGTCAGCAAAGAAATCTTCATCAAGTTCTGGAACTTCCCTTGTCATTACATCCTTAACCTTAACCTTAAACACTACCTTAGCACCTTTAAGATCTTCAGCGTGATAATCTTCTGGGAAAGTAAGTTCTAAATCCTTTTCATCGTCTTTTGCTAAGCCAACAAGACCCTCTTCAAATCCAGGAATAAATGTATGACTACCAATTACAAGTTCGTAATCTTCACCTTTTCCACCATCAAAAGCTACTCCGTCTTTAAAGCCTTCATAGTCAATAACAGCTATATCTCCCTCTTCAATTTTACCTTCTTTTGAAACTTGTTCTGCATAACCATCTTGTAAATTTTTAATAGCTTCTTCGATTTCTTCTTTACTAACAATTACATCTTCTTTTTTTACATCAAGCTTAGTATAATCACCTAAAGTAACCTTAGGGCTAGTTATAAAAATAAGTTTAACTTCTGTACCATTTTCATCCAAGCTAACAACATCTACTTTTGGTTGCATAACAGGAATAATCTTTCCCTCATTCATAACTTCAGTATACTTTTTTTGAATAGCACTATCTAAAGCTTCCTCTAAAAGTTCTCCTACACCATATTTCTTTTCATATACATTTCTAGGTGCTTTACCATCTCTAAAGCCATCAACGTGAGCCTTTTTAATAACTCTTTCAAAAGCCTTATCAATAAGCTTCTTCCATTCTTCTCCTTCAACTTTAACAATAATTTCTTCTCTCATTTTTTCCTCCTACAAAATTTCTAATATTTCTACGTCATACTTACCATTAGGACTTTCAACACTACGAACTTCTCCTGCTTTCGCACCCATTATAGCTATAGCAAGAGGAGACTCATTACTAATCTTATCCTCAGATGGATCAGCTTCTTTAGAACCAACAATACGGTACTCTTCAACATCATCATCTTCTAAATACTTAATTTTAACAGTAGTACCAAGACCAACACTATCAGTATCTTTTTTTTCAATAAGCTCAGCAATTTCCAATATCTTTTCAAGTTCTACTATTCTGCCCTCTATTTGTGCTTGTTCATTTCTAGCTGCATCATAGTCAGCATTTTCTGACAAATCACCAAGAGCTCTAGCATCCTTTAAAGCTTTTATAATTGCAGGTCTTTTAACCTCTCTTAAATTATTAAGTTCTTCTTCAATTTCTAAAAATCCTTCACTAGTTAAATATATTTTATCTGACATTTAATTCACCTCTTAACATTTCAAAATTTTACTATTTTTTTTTATCTTTGTCAAGTAAAATTATACCTTTTTTTATATTTTTATTCTAAGAATATCATTTTGATACACTTTTTGAGGAACTTTGAAGAAAATAACCTCTTTAGGATGTCTTGCACACTCCAAAATTTCTCCATCCTCATTATATATATTCCCCATTTGAAAAGAAAATACCGAAATATTAGGTCCAAAAAATTCTACCATATCGCCCTTTTTAAAAAAGTTTCTCTCTTCAAGCTTAGCCAAACCAGTTTCTGCATCATAATCAAGAACAACGCCCAAGAAATCCTGATTGGACTCCTCTTGTCGGCCCAAATAATATTGCTCATTAACACTAGGAAGACGATTGTAAAATTGTTCCGTATTATCTCTATTACTAACTCTAGCTAAAACCTTTTTATAATATTCCCTCTTCTCAGAAGTTAACTTCCCATCATAATAATCATTAATAGCACTTTTGTACGTATTAATAACCGTCGCAACATAGTAATCACTTCTCATTCGGCCCTCAACCTTAAGAGAACTTATGCCAATATCTATCATATCGCCAATGTTATCTATCATAGATAAATCCTTAGTACTCATCGTAAACTTAGTAACCGCATCTATTTTATGCCTATCTTTATCATACAAATCAAATTCCCATCTACACACCTGAGCACAACCACCACGGTTAGCATCCCTATTAGTAAAATAGTTACTAAGAACGCACCTGCCACTATAACTGCTACACATCGCCCCGTGCACAAAAGTTTCGACTTCCATACCCGTCCTATCAATTATATTTTTTATATTTTCACGTGACGCTTCGCGGGCCAAAACTATTCTTTCCACTCCAAGTTCCTTGAAAAATAAGGCCGCTTCAGTATTTAAAACTGAATACTGCGTTGAAATATGAATAGGAAGATTAATATTATTATCATTAATTATATCTATAATAAAAGGATCGGAAACGATAATAGCATCCACATTAGCATCCGCAAGGAACTTGAGATAATTAGTAATACCCTCTAAATTTTCATTATGAAACACAATATTAACAGTAACATATATTTTTTTCTTCAAACTATGAGCATAATTTACAGCCTCTCTTATCTCATCATTACTAAAATTTTTAGCATTAGCACGTAAACTGAATTCCCTTCCTCCAATATAACACGCATCAGCACCATACAAAAAGGCTGTCTTAAGTCTTTCCATATTACCAGCAGGACTTAAAAGTTCAATTTTTCTTTCATTATTATATATATCTATATTTTTTTCCATATTATAAGTCCCCCTTTTTCACCTTATATACGCTACTTATTTCATAAAAGCCATAATATTTATCACCATCACCATTTTCCATATTTATAATTTTTTTCATTACATCTTTATAATTATGAACATCAAATAGATTGACAACCAAATAAATATCATCATCCATTTCGGAAATTTCCAAAGTTAAATCAATGCCCCTACTATAAATACACGTTCCCTCTTCTTCTTCCTTAATAGGATAAAACTCCTCTTCGTGCTTCATATAATAAATGTCCCCATTTTTATCCTTATTTATATATTTAAGGTAATTACTAATCAAGCTTCTTCTTGAATAAAACATTGGAATATGTCCATATATATTATAGAGTATTTTCATACCGCTATTCTTAATATCAAGAACTTCATTATATGTAATATCGCTCGTAATATATGAATAATTAATACCACGTTTTTTGTAAAACTGATTGCTAACTATACTAGCGTTCAAATGTTCCTGCGAAATAATCATCCTCTCACTCATTCCCAGCCTTCTCGCAACATTAAAAACGCCCATATCATAAAACATAATTAGTACATTTTTTTCTTTAAGGATCCTAAGAGTTCTCTCTATCAAAGCGAAATCCTTATCATACATCATCTTATTCATACTAATTATAACCATTTTATTCTTATACATACTAATAATATTGTCAATTTCTTCTAAACCAACTGTAAAATTATAACTAGCACTAAGGCCTTCCAAAGAAATAATGATACCACTAATATCTAAATCTTTTAAATAATCAAGTTCTTCTCTAGAACCAGCATTTACAATAAATTTCTTCATATATATAATCACCTCCTATTTCTTTTTGGAAATACTAATACCATCTCCAATACTAATAAATTCTGTTACAAACTCTGTATTATTTTCTAAAAAGGAAATGTAATCCTTAATTTTATTAACAAGACTTCTCTGATTTTTCGTTTTAATTAAACTATCATCCTGAACAAGGCCGTGAAAAGATAGATTATCTGTAATAATTACTCCCTTTTCTGTTAAATTATTACTAAACTTTTCAAAAAATAGCTTATTTTTACCTTTGCTAGCATCAATAAAAACAAGGTCAAATTTTTTATCCGTTTCAAACTCACAAGCATCCATATTATATATAGATATTCTACTACTTAAATTCATATTATTAATATTTTGCAAAGCCTCGTTATACCTATCCACATCCTTTTCCACCGTAACAACAGAAATATCCGAACTAACTAAAGCCATTTTAATACTACTCCACCCAATAGCACTACCAATCTCCAAAATAGATTTAACCTCATTTTTACGAATATAATCAAGCATAAAATCCATACCATCATTAAGCATCAAAGGAATACCCCTATTTCTTGCATCAACCTCTATTTCCTTTAATCTATCGCCCATTGTACCACCTCTTCTTCAAAAACTATCAATATTGTAACAGATAAAAAAAGAAAAAGCAAGTTATTTTTGCAAGTTTTTTAACTATTTTTTGTATATACTTTTTTAATCAAAATAAAGTTCCTTTATATTTAGTACATCTATATTATAAATATCATTATATATACTAGTAACGTCTAATGTAGTTACCTTATTGCTACCAAAATATCCCAATTTTTTTAAAATAGTAACTACATCTTCTCTGTTTTTTCCTTCTATTTCCACATAAGTAGGAATAAGTGGCCACGTATCAATATCAATTTCAACATTACCTAGCATATATCTAATTCTCTTATTTTCTTGATAATTTCGATGTTTATAGCCCAATTTTTCTAATATTTCATTTGTTTTTTCAAAGTCAGAAACAATTACCTCTAACTCTTTTGTACCACCAACATCGTTTTTATCTACTACATTTTTTATAGTAAGAGTAGTTTCTACTCCATTAGTTCTAAGTCTCACCCAACTATTATCCTTTTTAGGTGTAAAATCATAAGTATATCTTTTTTGTAGTCTTTCCCATTTTTTAACAGCACCTAATTCATCTAATTTTTTTATAAAATTTGGTACATCTATTTCCAGTACTCTAGCCTCGTACTCTACATTCATATTATTCACTAACCTTTACATTAACACCATTAATTTTTTTGTACACTCTACTCTCATTCTTTTTAACCTTATGTATTATTTCTTCTTCAAGGTTAATACCCGTAATTTCTGCAATACCCATTAAATAAATAGCAATATCGGCAAGCTCTTCTCCAAAATCATCCTTTTTCTTTCTGTACGCCTCATAAGCTTCTCCGACTTCACCATAAAGAAGACAAAACTCTTTCGTTACATCTGTTACATTAAAACCCTTATTAACCTTATTATCGTAAATTTTCTTTTGCATTTCTTTCATATCCATAATATCTATTCCTTTCCTATTCATTATTAACAACAAAATTCACATCATTACTATAATAATCTTTTAAATAATTATCATTTAAAACCAAACTACCATCCTCTTGAATAGTAAAAACACTTTTTTTGGGTATATTCAAATCGTCATAATCACTTTTTGTATCAATTCTTGTATAATATAATTTACCATTTTCTATATGGTAACTACCCGTAGAATTTTCCAATGTATAAACCTCTGCTTTTTCATTATTTATCTTTTTATAATTTAATATTTTTATTGTAGCATTAAATACATAATTGCCATTTTTATCCTTAGAAAAATCATCTTTAAATGTACCTGTTATCTTAGTATCAAAATCATCATTAAGATTAATCGTACCGCCATTAAAACTTCTAAATATCTTCATATATTTAAGGTACTTTTTGTAATCATTTAACACCATACTTCCCGCATAGTCACCCTCTCGCACCTTATAAGAAATAGTATTATATATAAATGAAGGCTTTACTTCGTACTCATATATCGAATAATCATTATCCATATTATAGTAGTACTTAACGCCATTATAAGTGCGTTCATTTAATGTACTTAAATAATCAGATATTTCCTCCTCCAAAATTTTCTTACTACGAAAATTTTTATAAGTATAACTATACATTCCATAATTCCCCGCCATACTATACTTTGGAACCCCTAAAACTACAGTTTGCGAACCCTGCTCCTTTTCGTAAATTATTTCATCCTCATAATAACCAAAACTATGATTTACAAATAATAGTAGCAAGACAACTACAACGAGCAAAATTAAAATTAAAACCCTTTTCACAAGCATCACCTACTTACATATTACCATTATTTATGGTATTTTTCAAGAGAAAATTTACCCTATCGGGGGCAAATATACATATCTATAACTATACAGAAATTGAAAAACTGCAAATATCTTAGTGCAATTTTATAAAATATGTTAAAATTTAAAAAGATAAAATATTATTCTGATTTTTCTTTTTCAACAAATAGGATTATTGAACAGATAAAATATATGGACTATTCAAACTACCATCACCATCTTCTATAGAAGCCGAAGAAGTCAAATAGAAAGAAGGTCTAACCGAATAAACAGCCCGAGCTCCATTATAATTAAAATTAACATTTCCAGATAAATCAACAAAAAAAACGTAGCCAGAGTTACCAAAATATGAAGTGATAACCCATTCACTTCCACCATAATAATAACTACTATCAGTCATCCATAACCAATCTTTATTTTTACAACCACTACTATAACTATAAGGTGCTGTACCAGTTACACAAGTTTTTCCAGCAGCGTACCCATAATCACTGGGGTACATTAATCCAACATATCCATCCCAAAATAAAGCATTAGATCCATTTCTAGACGTACCCCTTTCATAAGCATAAAATTGATCAGTAAGCACTCCACTCGAAGTTCCATTACCACCTAAATAATATCTGCTAATTGCTATATTTTTTTTGGCATTATCACTAAGTTTATAATTTGTAAAATTCAATGTTGGAGAACTACCAAAATTATAATAAACATTACTAGTTCCATTCCACCACGAACCACTATTTAATAATTTCATTAAACTTGAACCACTAGATAAACTATCACTATAATTTCCACTCGTTACTGTTGCCCAAGCATTACCATAACTACCATTCGAAGAATAATCCCAACTAAAACCATTAGTTGTACCATCAGTTAGAATATTTGCTTTTATAACTTTCAATCTATTAGTATTTTCTTTTTCTTCATAGATACTTCCTATTATTCTATATAAATGTTTATCCGGACAAGTGCTACTGTCTTCCATATCCAAGCATATATAATTATTAGGACTTGCTCCGTAATACCTGTAATCAGTACTAGCTTTTATTTCACTACCCGTAGCACTACTTCCACTTGATATAGCACTGTGACTAACCTTGTAAACGCCACTTCCACTATCCCCTGTGGTTCCGTCATCCAATCCTTCAACTAAGGTTACTGCATTTACAGCTGGGGTGGCCACTTCTACATTTAAACTTGCTTTCATACTCCTACCTTGCATAGTCTCATTATTTTCATTATTACCATCTATCCAAATGTATAATTTATAATAAGTTTTACCATCAGATAAAGAAGTCCTATCTACCAATGTTAATTTACCAACCGTTACATCTTTAAAAGAACCACTACTAATTTCATTATACACGTCTCCATCATCACTACTCAAAAGTATATATTTAAAATTATCATTTTTCAACTCATCATCTATACTAGTGATATCTAAATATATACTAGTATTTAATGTAGTATTAAGTCCTTTTTTTCTTCTTATAATAAACTCTGTTAATGCTCCATCATCATAGTAAAAACTAGGAGATAAATTTCCTATATTAATGTCGCTTCCTGTCTTAAAACTAACATCAGCTAATTCCCCTATTGTTACATTCATTTTTGTACTATCATTACTAGACCACACTATCCAAGCTAATGTTCCAGTTAACATTACTAAGCACAAAAGTAATACTGCTACTATTTTCATTTTTCTATTTTCGCTGCTTTCTTCCATTAATTACATCCTTTCTAACATTCAAAAAAAATATAAAAAATCCAAGTATTACTAAACACTTATTGTTATATATTTCAATAGTTAACTAAAATATTTTTCTATTTTCGACATATAAAATACATATCTCTGTCTCAAAGTAATTGTCTTAGTTACTGTTTTCTTAAGGCAAAAACATTATATCATATCCATTTAACTAGTTCAATATATTTCATAAATATTTCACATATTAATTACTTCCTATAAATAGAAAAAAGAGCAAACCATTAAAGTTATTTACTCTTCATTTCCTTAACTAAATTTTCATAATAAGAAACATCATTAGGGCTCATAAACATAAATACACTATTGTCATACTGACCAAGTTCTTTAGCATTATCCTTATTTAAAAGATGACCATTCTTAAGCTTACTAACTATCATATTAGAAGTAACATCCGGATAATCTTCTTGTTTTTCTCTTGCCGGATGAATATCAAGGATATAAGCTTCGTCTACCTTAGAAAATTCTTTAACCAAATCATCAGCAAATTCCCTTGTTCTTGTAAAAGTATGAGGCTGAAAAATAGCAATTAATTTTTTACCCGTGTACTTTTGTTTACAAGCATTAATAACCGTTTCAACTTCGTTAGGGTGATGTGCATAATCATCAATTATTATTGAATTACCAACTACGGTTTCTGTAAATCTTCTCTTCGCACCACTAAAACTCTTAAATATATTTTGTACATCCATACTATTCATATTTTCAAGATAACATACCGTAATACAAGCAAGGGCATCAAGAACCTGATGTTGACCAAACAAAGGTAAATCAAACTTACCATATAACTTACCATTAACAAGAACATCAAATTTACTACCCGTTTCGCTATAAATAATATTAGTTGCCTGAACATTATTATTTTCACCAATTCCATAATATATAATATCACTGCTGGTAATCATCTTTTGAACATTCTCATCATCACCATAAGCAACAACCATTTTTGTAGCCTTATCAGCATAGTCCTTATAAGCACTAATTATATCATCCATATCACGAAAATAATCAACGTGATCCAAATCAATATTAGTAATAATTGCATAATAAGGAGTATATGCAAGGAAATGTCTCCTATATTCACAAGCCTCTAACACAAAAAACTCATTATCTTTTTCGGCACCACCTGTACCATCCCCAATTAAATAATTACATCCTACCATTCCATTAAATATATGAGCAAGCATTGCACTAGTAGTCGTTTTTCCGTGACATCCAGCCACCGTTATAGTCTTAAATTCTCTAGTTAATCTGCCCACCATCTCGTGATAATCAATAATTTCTAACCCCAGTTCCTTAGCTCTAATAATTTCCTCATTATCATCCGTTATACTTGCCCCTCTAATAATTACATATCCATTTTTTATATTGTCTTTATTATAAGGATAGAAAGGAATATTATCCTTAATTAACCCCTCTTCTGTAAAAAAATGCTTATCCAAGTCACTACCACTAACTTCATAACCAAGCCTCTTCATAACCATAGCAAGAGCACTCATTCCGGCCCCCTTAATACCTACAAAAAAATACATAAAACCACATCCTTTTCTCTTACACTATTATACCACTAAAATATAAGTTTAGAACAGCATATTTTTATTTATCATTATCATAATCTTCTAAAAAGCTTCTATATTCTCCATTTTTTTTCGTCCCAAGTACACAGGATAAGTTAACATTATCCATACTTTTAAAAATATTACTATCTATATTAGGATTAACTTCCCTAAGTTTTTTAATAAGTTCCTTAATCTCTTTCCTCTTACTAACCTTATCTCCCTCTATACTAACTCGCTCCGTAAACTTGCAAGCACAGTTAAGAAATGTAAGATTATTACTATTTCTCCAGTTAATAACATCTCTTTCCTTTACTAAATATAAAGGTCTAATAAGTTCTAATCCCTCAAAGTTATCACTATGAAGTTTTGGCATCATTGTCTTTATCTCCGAACCATAAAACATAGATAAAAGTGTTGTTTCAACTACATCATCAAAATGGTGCCCAAGAGCTATTTTATTGCATCCAAGTTCCTGTGCTTTACTATAAAGGAAACCCCTTCTCATTCTTGCACACATATAACAAGGACTTTCTCCCGCCAACTTCTCTGCTACCTCAAAAACATCACTATTAAATATCTCTAAAGGAATATTAAGTGTTTTAGCATTTTCCTTTATCATAAGCAAATTTCTCTCACTATATCCGGGGTTCATACAAACATATTTTACATCAAAATCAACCTGTCCGTGTCTCTTAATTTCCTGCATACACTTAGCAAGTAGGAAACTGTCCTTACCGCCACTTATACAAACCATAATTTTGTCTCCTTCATTAATAAGCTCATAATCCTTAATTGCCCGAACAAATCTACTCCAAATTTCCTTACGATATTTCTTAATAATACTCTTTTCAATCTCCCTGTATCTCTCCATTTTTTACACCTCTTTCATGCTGTACCCTATCGAAGCAATAACATTTTTGACCATTTCCATATCAATATCTACATCAGAATAAAGCCTTACTTCACCATTTTTTAAATTAACATCTATCTTCCTAACATTATCCATTTGTAAAAGGGACTTTTCAACCCTCTTTTTACAACCATTACAAGTCATACCATCAACTGCAAATGACATTTCCTTATACTTTTTAAACATTACTTATCACTTCCTTAATTTAATATTCTTTAATCTTAGAGAATTAAGTACTACAAACAAACTGCTACATATCATTGCAAGGGAACCAAGCATCGGGTTCATTGTAAAACCAAACTCTCTAAATAGTCCCATACTAGTAGGTATCATACAAACATTATAAATAAAGGCCCAGAATAAATTTTCCCTAATAATAAGGCTCGTTTTTCTACTAATAGCAAACAACTTAACTACATCTATTAAATTATTATTAAGCAGTATCACATCCGCCGAACTATTAGCAATATCTGTACTACCCGCAAAACTAACGCTCGTATCAGCCCCCGTCAAACTAGGAGCATCATTAATGCCGTCGCCAATCATCATAACCACATTACCATTTTTAACTTGTCTCTTTATAAAGTTAGATTTACCCTTCGGGGTAACATTACTCTTATAAGTTTTAATACCAAGCTTGTCACTTACATTTTTAGCACATTTCTCATTATCGCCCGTAAGCATAATAACCCTTTTATTCATATATTTTAACTCTTGTACTACGCTCGCACTATCATCACGAATAGTATCACTAATACAAATAAAGCCCATAACCTCTTTATTCCTAATAATATAAAGAGTACTATTTTCCAAAATCTGCAAATTATCATACTCAGTTTTTCTATTTTCGCTTATTCTTAGTTTCTCTGTCAATCCATAGTTACCAATATAATAAATGTCCTCATTTATCTTACCACTTATACCATAACCCTCCAAATTTTTAAAATCTGTAACCACTTCTTTACCATTTATCTTCTTAAAAGCACTAGTAATAGGATGATTAGATAACTTCTCTAAACTACTAACTATACCCAATAACTTTTTATCAGTATATTCACTATAATTAACAACCCTTGTTATGCCCATATTACCAGTTGTAAGTGTTCCCGTTTTATCAAAAATAACCGTATTAACTTTGCTAGCCGTTTCAAACACATTACTATTTTTAATAAGAATACCATTCTTTAAAGCCACATTACTACTAATAACAATAGAAAGAGGAGCCGCTAGTCCAAGAGCACAAGGACAAGAAGTAACTAATACTGTAATAAAATAATTAAGAGCCTCGCTTACCGGATAACCTTTAATCAAATAAAATAACAAAGTACATATACTAAGTGCAATAATAACATAAGTAAATATACCACTAACCCTATTAACAATATTATTAAACTTCCCCTTATTATTAGAAGCATCAATTACAAGTCTTACAATTTCACTAATAGTAGAATTTCTTCCCAATCCCTCGGCTCTATATTCAACATAACCACTACTACATAAACTACCAGCCTTAACTTTCATACCCATTTCTTTCTTAATATATCCAGCCTCTCCCGTAAGAAAAGCCTCATCAAAATAACCCGTACCAGAAATAACTTCACCATCAGCACCAATTCTATCCCCCGCTTTACATATAAGAGTATCGCCAATCTTAACAGTATCAATCGTTGTCTTACCATCCTTCGTATAAACAAAGTCAGGAGTAATCTTAACAAGTTCCTTAGTGGCACTCTTTGCATTCCTAATAGTACTACTTTCTATATAGCGACCAAATTTAATAAAGAAAACTATCATAATAGTACTATCAAAATACAAATTATGCACATTTCCCTTTACCAAATTTACAAAACTGTATATAAAACTAGACAAAATACCAATCATTACCAAAGTATCCATATTACTAGTCTTATGAATAAGATTTTTAAAACCATTCTTAATAATATCAAACCCATAAACCAAATAAAATACACTAATAAACATAACAATGTACGAACTAGTCTTCATATCAAGCAAACAAGGAAGTCCAATCATACTACCCATAGATAAATAAAGAGAAATAATCGTCACAACCCCAAACAAAATAAGCATTCCTTTACTATTTCCCCTTGTATCCTTATTAATATCAAACTCCCCTAAACTCTCAAACCCAGCTTTCTTTATATAAGCCTCAATATCCTTAATACTAATCGTATCATCATAGTAAACAAGAACACTTGCCATAACCAGATTAACACTCGCCTCAACTATTCCCCTTTGCCCACGCAAAAATTTCTCAAGACCATTACTACAACTACTACAAGTCATACCCCCAACACTAAGCAAAACTTTGTTCATAAATATCACCCTTTTCCTATATATATTCTACCACAAATTTCCTATAATAGATTAATAAATATTTAATATTACCCTATCGGGGATAAGAAAAAATATAAGAACCCGTACCATTCTTATACCTACAGATTTTTAAAAATTGCAAGGACTTTATTACAGTTTTTGAAAAACTGCACTATCATTGATGTGAACCCCATTTAGTAGACATCAAAT